>Ga0134092_1002034_pt1 | contig 16184 bp, 11 predicted proteins | sample 3_6taG_FD_94454 | JGI IMG/M metagenome (GOLD analysis project Ga0134092, IMG submission 94454) | Switchgrass degrading microbial communities from high solid loading bioreactors in New Hampshire, USA - 3_6_20_6_A3 metaG | ecosystem: Engineered > Bioreactor > Semi-continuous > Anaerobic >... | reverse complement strand
TCACCAGAACCAAACTGTTGATTCCTAATCCACCAGAGGTCATGTTCTGGATGGTTAAAGTAATATCCTGGCTCTTGTTTGCACCGATTTGGAATTTCAACCCGTTGGTTGCAAATTGGCCGCTCAAAAGTTTCAAGGTGTTGAACTCGGTATCTCTAGCGATCCGGCCAACTTCTTCCCGAAGGGCTTTGAATTCTTTGTCCAGTTTCTCACGGTCTTCATTGGTGTAGGTTCCGTTTTTCGCTTGAACAGCCAAGTCACGCATACGGTTCAAAATGGAGTGGGTTTCATTCAAAGCACCTTCAGCGGTTTGAATAAGGCTGATACCGTCTTGAGCATTCCGAATGGCTTGTTGCAAACCACTGATTTGGTTACGCATTTTTTCGGAGATAGCCAGACCTGCAGCATCGTCCGCAGCGCGGTTGATCCGAAGACCAGTTGAAAGTTTCTCCAGGTTTTTGCTGATTGCATTGTCAGTACCGCTGAGTACCCGCTGGGTATTCATTGCGGAAATATTGTTTACGATTCTCATAATGAATTCCTCCTTGATTAATTTTTAAATTTTTTCCCAGTTTTTTGGTCGGCCGCCCAAAAAACGTTTGGGATGACAAGACCTTCCTTGTCTTGCTTTACTATTAATTTCGGATGTTTTTTTTTAAAACTTTAGAGGATCATGGAGAAAAAATTAAAAATTATGATTTCAGCCGATCAGATCCCACTGTACCGGTGTTCCTTTGGATATATCCCGGCTCACCCGTTTGCCGATGACAGTTTCATAGTATTTCGGAGGAAGCCCTAACCCTGGCCGGATAGCCCGTATATGCTCTGGTGCAATCACTGATCCGGCTTTAAGATCCGCAGCAAAATATAAAGACCTCCGGTGTTTCAAAGAGCCTTCCTCCGCTTTCGTCGGGCCGTAAAAGATCGTTCCCAGAGCCTGACGGGCTTTCTTAGTCTCTGTAACCAGCATTGCCATTTCCGCCGGTTCCATGGAAAAGGCTGCGTCAACCCCCCCATCTTTCCGGGACAGAGTAAAATGTTTCTCGATGACGGTCGCTCCTAAGGCAACCCCAGCCACTGCCACCCCCACACCCAGCGTATGGTCAGACAAACCGACTTGGCATCCGAAAAGCTCTTTTAAATGAGGAATAGTCAGCAAATTGGTATTTTCCGGGGAAGCCGGATATGTGCTGGTACATTTGAGCAAGATGATATCCCGGCATCCAGCTTCCCTGGCTGCCCGAACCGTCTCGTCCAACTCGGCCGCTGTCGCCATGCCGGTAGAAATCAGTAACGGCTTACCGGTAGCAGCCACTTTTCGAATTAACGGGATATCCGTGTTTTCAAAAGCAGCGATCTTATAACAGGGCACATCCAAAGATTCCAGGAAATCGACAGCCGTTGCATCAAAAGGTGTACTAAACGCCACCAATCCCAGCTCTCGACAACGTTCAAAGATAGGCCGGTGCCATTCCCACGGAGTATAAGCCTCCTGATACAACTTATATAATGACGTTCCCCGCCACAGATTGTTGGGATCATCGATAAAAAATTCGCCCTCGTCAATGTCCAAAGTCATTGTGTCGGCAGTATAGGTTTGAAGCTTAACTGCGTGAACTCCGGCTTCTGCTGCCGCTTCGACGATGGCCAAAGCCCGCTCCAGAGAATGGTTGTGATTCCCGGACATCTCTGCAATGATAAATGGAGATTCATTTTCCCCGATGGCAAATGGGCCGATGTGGATTGGGTTCATGGTAACACCTCATATCAGTTGTGACAGTTGACAGTGGACAGTTAATTTCAGGGTGTTTTTATTGATAAATTCTTTTTAGTAGAACAGATAATTGTATTTAGAATTTTTATAATCTCTCTGATTTCCATTAATATTTCTTCAACTTCTTCCTTTTTTACCAAATCGGCTTCAAGGAAAAGTTCTACCCAATATTCTGTTTCAGCAGCTTCTTTAAGATCGATAGAAATTTTTGAAATAAAGTCTCTCCTGGATTGCCCTTCTAAAGCTTCTCTTACATTAGCAGCAATACTTGTCCCCGATCTTAAAATTCGCTTTGATAAAATAAACTCACTATTTTTATCTGATAAGTATTTGATAAAACTTTATTATCTTCACAGCAAACTGAAAAGATTTTTGATAAATAATACTTTTTTCTTTATTCATAAATAAAACCCTTCTCCAGCTTTTTTCTAAGAATCACCTCAGATATATGGTTAATATTACCATTTCCTTTTAAAAACAACGTCAACTAATAACCTTATATTTCTGCTGAAGAAGAGAATAAATAACTGTCAACTGTAAACTGTCAACTGTAAACTCTCTAAAAACTCTTCCGTCAACTCATCCAACGACTGGATTTGATATTCCGCTTCATACTCCGCTGGCATACGAAGGTCCCGGTGTTGGCCTTGCAGGACCCGGACGGTTTTAAAGCCTAAGGGTTTGATCCCCACGAAGTCCTTCCGCGGATTATCGCCGATATAAACGATCTCTTGGGGCGGAACCTTCTCTCGTTCGCAGATTTTCATAAAACAGTAAGGCGAGGGTTTGGCGTGCCGAATGCCGTAACGATGGGTGACGAAACAACCTTTCATCACATCCGTCAGGCCTAGGGCTTTAATCTTATTCGTCTGAACGATTTTATTGCCATCGGTCACGGTATACTTGGGGTAATCCCGAAAACGCTCCAGACACTTGACAGCCCCTTCGCTTAGGCGAATATCCGGCTTATGGCCCCGATAAACAGAAACACACTTCCATACCAACCCCTTTGAATACATCCCATAAGTGCGTAACAGATCATCAAAGATGGTCCCCCGGCCACCCGCCAGTCTCTCCATCATCCATGGAAAACTCGCTTCGGCCGGAAGGTTATATTCAGCCTCAAGAAAAGAGGATACCGCCCGAAACCCGCTATGAACATATGTCAATTCATCATATAACGTATCATCCAAATCAAAGACAAGAACCAAACCCATCCACCGCCCGGTCATTCCTTGATAGCATACATATAAATTGCACGTCCCAACCCCTGTAGAGCCAAGCTTTCATATAACCGTTCCAAAACATCCTTCCGTCCAGTCTCCCGGAAGGACCCTTCGAAATTGCTAACGAACGGGCCAACCTTCCAGCGTTCCGTATCACTGGCATAATAATTATTCCCGCCGAGCAACAGAAACTCCAAAGGGAAATTGGTGGTACGATAAACTTCCCGAAACCCCGCTTTACACAACAACTTTGACAATGAATCAAAGGTAAAATAGTTGATATGATCCGGCAGACAGACCCAATGGGGTTTCTCGCGGTATTTTTCGATGTAAGCCAACTGGCCCGGGCTGAAATCATTCGGGACGCAAACCCTAATAACTCCGCCGACAGTCATCGTCCGATGAAGCATCCTTAAAACAGTTAAAGGGTCTTTAATATGTTCCAGCACAAACTGCAAATTGATGAAAGATACGCCTTCTAACTTTAAGTCGCTGACTGTCTCGACCGGCTGATTCACAACGGAGAGCCCATACTTTTTCAAATACAATGCTGCGTCTTTGTTTGGTTCGATGATCGTGGTCTCCCAACCCTTTTGTTTAAAAAATACACTTAGTAAATCATTTCCGCAACCAATATCCAACATACTCCGGCTGTCGGATTCCAAAAGGGTTAACACCTGTTCATATATCTTTTGATACCCGGTTTGTCCTTCGACTTGTTTATTTTGTCTTTCGATAAACTCATCGGTTATTTCGGCATATGGAAAAGGTTTAACCTCTCTGTAATATCGGTTCTGGTAAAAATCTTCCAAAGGCATATCAAAACAAACCGGGTCAAGATGAACAAAGCCACAGCTTTGGCAGTTCACAATCCTGTGGCCTTGATATTCCCAAGCTTCTTCATAGACATGTTTGTTATTCATCAGCTTAATCTCCAAATAATTCATCAAAAATTGATTCTTGAGAAATCCAGCCCATATTCAAGTAAATAATTTACACAAAAATCTTTTCCCTCTTCAAGACCTTTTTCACTTAAGACTTTTTTGATATCCTCATAATAAATGGAACCAATAACAACGAAAGGAATAGAACCTGACTTAGATAAAACAGTATCAGGACTACAAATCGGCAAGTTATTCATCATTTGCCTTATTTTTAATGGATTTTTATCAATAAAACCTGCCACATTGATGCCGGCAACCGCAAGAACTTCCATCGTTTTCCTTCCCCCGTCGCCTGCGCCCCAAATATATATTTCACGGCCCTCCGCATGATCTCTGATTATTTGAACCATCTGCCGAATGGAGTGGATTTTAACCGGTTTTTTCCACTCAATTTCCCGAAAATCAACCGGTGGATAATACTGAACATGGATCTCATTTTGCTCATGATATTTTTTTGAAGTAAATGAACCTTCCAGAAAAATCCGTTTCAAAGTCTCAAGAGCTTCCAAATTGTATTTCTGATAATCTTTTTCTGCATTCTGACAATAAGGAGCATCAATGATGCCATGAACTGCCCCAAACAACGCAAACAGTTCTTTAATGTCTCCGGTTTCCCGATACTTTTGGGCTTTCTTAATAATGTCTGAAGTAAGCGTATTAAAGACAGCCATATCTTTTTCATACATTGATTTATAACGTAAATAAATCGTATCTAACGTATAGATCACACCATGATGGCCAAGGATATCCGGATGCAAAATCCACTTCACATTCATCTGAGAAAACTGATACAATATATCGACTTCACTGGCTTTTACATCTTTCCAGATGATATTTTTCATATGTTTGGTAAGATAAATTTTAATGCCCTGAATCCTACATTCCCGGTCATCATCCCACAGATGAAAACAGATCATCCCTACATCTTCCGGAGCAGCTTCCATCGTTTCAAGCATGATAGCCACCGCATCCGGGTTTAAGATCATATCTTCATCAACCTGTATAAAATACTCCGTTTTGACGCGGTTGATCATCTCCTGAAACGCAACATTCATCGGACGATAATCTTTTATAATCTCATAATAAAAATCTTGATATAACTGCTCTTCGATGGATTTCCTCGAATATGGAAAAGCGGGATCGCCAACCGTAATGCTGAAAACAGTTAATCTAACTGGTGTTGAAGTCATTTTCCCTCATCTCCCATCATAATATATCGCCTGATCATACCGGAGCATAGTCAGGTTATCCCGAAACTCTCCAATCATCGGTTTCACCGGTTGGCCGGTATACATCCGATAGAGAAGATACGGATAATCGACTCCAGCCTGAAATGAAAGGGGAAAACCGCCGCCAAATCGGGGGTTGACTTCAATCCAATAAACATCGGTACCATCATCGATACACTGCAAATTGACAGGGCCGATGGCACCTAACATCTCAGCTATCGCCTTCCCCTGTTCCAACAGATCCATCCGCTTCACCGTCCGGCTTTTGCTGACTTCACCTGTTCTGACCTCCAAACGCTCCCTGGGAACTACTGAAAGCACTTTTCCGCTGAGATCAGACAAGATATCCAAAGTATACTCAGTTCCGGAAATAAATTTTTGTAAAATGTATTCTGCTGCCCTACTGATGTAAGCCAATTGAGCCTGAGAATTAATTTTTTGCACGCCCACAGAACCCATGCCCAGACGCGGTTTGGCAAATAAGGGAAGTTCCACTGTTTCCGGCAGGTTATTGGCGATCCAAGTCTCCGGCGTTTTAATGTTGTGTTGCTTTAAAAAGCCATAGGTTCGATACTTATCTTTGCAAATTTCAATGACCTTTTTATCCGATAATAAAACCTTCGTCCCAAGCTGTTCAAACTGCTGACGGCACCCGTCTAAAACCAAAAATTCCGGTTCATAAAGGGGAATCAGTAGATTAACCTGTTCCTTCCGGCAGATTTCCAATAGCGCCCGGGGATACTCCGGAGCCGTACAGGGAGGTACTTTGAAACTTGCATCCGTAAAATAACATGCCGGAGCAAAATCAGGATTGAGGTCTGCCCCAATGATCTTTGCCTTCAGGCCATGTTGTGAAAAGGAATCCCGAAATGCCTGAATCAGTTCCACTCTTCGTCCTGCGGCAGTAAAAAGCACGGTAAACACGTTAACCATCTCCTAATCTACCGTAATAGTCCCTTAACTTCGATATCTCAAACCCTCAATTCATTATATAAGCCAAAAACCCGATCAAACGATTCATTCCGGCTAAAATGACTAATAACCCACATTTTCCCTTGTCTAGCTTTGGCCAGATAGGTTTTCCGGTTATTATAAAATTCCATGATTCCCCGAGCTAAACTGCTGCTATCCCGAGGGGGCACCACTAAACCGTTTCGGCCTCCTTGGAGAATCTCCCGATTACCCTGAACATCAGTAGCCAAGACCGGCACCCCAAGATACATGGATTCAACCAGGCTTACCGGTAATCCTTCCGAAAGGGAGGGAAGGACAAACAGATCAAACGAGACCATGTATTGGAAAGGATTCGACGCATATCCCATAAAGTGAACTATCTTTTCAATACCCAAATTTTTCGCCTGTTGCTGTAAGGCTTCTTTATTGGGGCCTTCCCCGACAATGATCACTTCCAACTCATCCCGGAATTTCTCCGGAAGAAGAGCCACAGCATCCACCAAATAATTGATTCCTTTACGGTCTGACAAATCAGCCACCGTTCCAATGCGGAATCGCCGTTTTTTTTCTTCGGCCGTAGCAGCAACTTCTCTAAGACAGAGTTGGTCGATACGCTCGAAATTGCACCCGTTATAGATCACCTTGACCAACTCACTTTTGACTCCTTCCTGAATCAAAAATTCCGCAACATTATGGGAAACGGCATGAACAGCATCCACATTATTTAAAATGAAAGTATCCTGAAGTTTCATCCAGCTGGGTTTGTCCGGACTCCAGGCATGAACAGTAGAAACATGAGGCAATAACCGGCCATAGGTATTTTTAGATGCCAATGCCGCAGCAAATGCCGGTATCGCCGCATGAGAGTGAATCAGATCAAACTGTTCTTTGGCAAATATCTCGCCAATCTTTACCGTACTTTCATTCACTTTTCGGAAATCCCGGGTAAAAATATCATCGACCAGAATGACCGGAATCCCTGAAACTTCGGCTTCTTCAATCAAATTGCTTTGACTCTCAAAATTATCGATTTTCCTGGTTGCAGCGATCGTTGCCTGATGTCCACGTCTCACCGCTTCCTTGGCCAAATCAAGGAGAGCCCGACCGGCTCCAAAATGTAAAAATGTGATACAGTAAAATATTTTCATTATGCTCACACCTTATAATGGAATATTAAAAAGACGAAGGCCGTCAAAAAAATGTTTACCTTCTAAGAACGACTGTGAGACAGCAATTCCGGAATTATCCTTCCACCGCTGCCAGTAATTGAGTTCATTCCCTTGGCCCGTTCCAATTGATCATCGATGTTATCTCTTTATGAAAATACAAAGTAATTGACATTTCTTTGAAGCCCGTGACCATCCAAATACTTTACAATCTCTTCCCGCCCAATATTCCACATAGTTATCACCCGATCACCTTTCTCCATGGAACGAATCATGATTTCCGGTGGAATAATCGGCAAACCATTTTTCACCTGGCTCCATACTGATTCATCAAAATCCGTAAATGCTTTTACTCTGGCCTGATACTTTTCATTCTTAAGTTCTTCTTCAAGATATCCGGCAAAGTCTTTCGAGCCCCAAATAAAAAAATGCTGCGGCCCTGTTACATAATTGCTATACATAAAGTCAAGTTTAACCCGTAGCGCGGACTTAACCTGCTTGATTCGCTTCACCTGACTGATCCCCTGATTTGGAGTAAACTCACACCGAACCAGCACTTCCGGGATTTTGGAAACCTGGCAGCTACGGGAGATGGCCCGGCCTACAATTTCATAATCTTCAGCAGCATCGTATGCATCACTGTATAGACCATTTTCAACGAAAAAACTTCTCCGGAACATCAACGTCGGATGGGCAAAAGGCGCCATGACCGTAAAATTATCTTTAATTTCCCCATGATGATGCAGACCATTGGAAAACCGCTGAAACCGGAGGATTCCTTCAGGTAACTCCCCGGACTCTGAAAACATCTCAAACTCGGTCCCAATCAGACTTACCTCAGGATGACGTTCAAGGTATTCAACCTGTTTGGCTAAACGCTCCCTGGCACAAATATCCCCGCAATCGATCCGGGCTACATACTCACAATCATCGTCCAGATGCATTAGGCCTTTATTCAAAGCGCCGACAATGCCTTGATTGAATTCGGATTGTACCAGTTTAATCCGCTGATCCTTCTCGGCAAAGGCCTTAATCATGTTCAACGTATGATCCGTCGAGCAATCATCGACAATCACCAAGGAAAAATCGGACCAGGTTTGCTCCAATACAGAAGCAACCGTCCGTCCCAGTTTTTCCGCCCCATTATAAACCGGCATTAATACATTAACCTTCACTCGTATCTTCTCCTTTGGAGGATTGATGGTATAATTGTTCAAACAATTTTTCCCATTCAACCATGATAGCCTCTATATGAAACCTTTTTCTCAGTGTTTCTCTGGCATTGTCCCCGATAACCTTCATTTCCGATTCATGTCCCAAGCAATATTCGATGAGCTCTGCCAAACGGCGGTAGTCATTATCCGGAAACAAAAAACCGTTGACACCGTGCTCGACGAGTTCCGGAGTTCCCCCGACTCTAGAGGCGATACACACCTTGCCGTTGGCCATCGTTTCCAAAACAACCACTGGCAATCCTTCGGTATGTGACGATAAAACCGTTAAAAAACTATCTCGGATGAGCGTCTGGGTATCCTGACAAAAACCGAGAAAACTCACACGATGTGCAATATCCAGTTGGACAGCAAGGGCTTCCAGCCTATCCCGTTCCGGGCCGTCCCCTGCGATAACAAATCTCACTTTATCCAAATTATCTTCATTGAGGCAGGCAATAGCTTGTAAAAAAACATCGACTCCCTTTTCAGGAGACAACCGGCTGATACAAGCGATGATTTTTTCCTCCGTTAGCATCGCATCAGATGAACTCAATGGCTCATCGGCTATCTCCACCGTTGAACCATAAATGACCTTGATTCGTTTTTCATTGATTCCCAATCGGGCCAATTCTTGCATAACCGAAGCTGACACTGCAACTATTGCATCATATATGTCGGCCAATTTGCGCATTTGCAACCCGGTAGGGCGGGAATTTTGGATCTCATCCAATCGTCCGTTAAACATTTTAATCATGTAAGGAACTCCGGAAAGGGCTGCAGCACAGGTCGCAGGAATGATGGTATCCGTTCCGGCCATGATGATGGCATCCGGCCGTTCCTTTCGAATAACTTTCCGTAAAAAACCGTAAAACGCAAAAACTGCCGGCTCATCAAAGACTTTTTCCCGATGAAGATAGATTTTGATCAGGCTCTTTTGATATTCCGGATACAATTCACCGTTGGTATCACAGACACAGACCACCTGATACTTTTTAGCCAGCCGTTCTCCCCATTTTAGCAGCAACGTCTCAATGCCGCCGATGGTATAGGTATTATTGATGAACATTATCTTTCGAAGAGGATATTGGGGCCGTCTCCGAAAGAGCCGGGCTATTTTCATCCCCCTACGGAGCCAGGGAAGGAATTGCTGTTCATGACTATAATAAAACTCGATCAGTTTTTCTTTGAAAGTAACTCGATCACCGGCCAATTCCATATTTCGGTTATAGATTTCTTTGACATTACATCTAATCTTCGAAAATAAAACCCGCAGATTTTCATAATTACTGCCGTAAAGATTGCCATAAACGCCAATGACGCGTTCAATTCTTTTTTCTTCAATAATTTTCTGGACTTGACGGTAGACTTGATAAGTATTAATCCTGATATCGTCGTGTTCGAAAAATAATTCTTGGGCACAATCCGAAAAAAGGCCTTTATTCCTTGGAAAGGTAAGAACATAAATCCGCCCTTCCGGTAAAGACTTCATTAATTCTTTCACCAGTTTGCTCGTTGCAGAATGGACGATTAAAATATTCATCAGTTCATCCTCAGTAAATAGACAAATAGGTCTTTATCCCGAAGCCAATGAAATACCATTTTTATCTTCTCGAAGCCTAATTATTTATAAGTTCCAATATTTTTTCACCGAACTGCTCAGCCTGAAAAGTATTCATCGCTTTATCCGCGCTTTTGTAAATATATAAATAATTAAAAATGACATCATATAAGAAACTATTTAGCCTTGATATATCCGGTTGAAACCCTTCGATAGCTTGTAAAGCAGTTTTTAAATCGTTGCCATGATTCACATCGATGGTAAATCCTTTATGGCCATAAAAAGCCTGCCCTAAAACCACCACTGGCTTATAATAAGTTAATGCTTCAAATCCAACGGTAGAATTGATAACCACCGTTCCAATACTTTGTTTGATTAACGAATGGGTCGAGCTCTCCACATCCAAGAAAATATCATTGCGATCATTGGCCAATTGGTTGATGGCTTTTAACATTTCTTCTTTTTGCCAAAGCGGATGGGGTTTAACGACGAGATTAACATCTGAAGGCTTATTTTTGAAAACATCGTTGACCACTTCAATCATTTTTTGATAAAGCGGTGAATAGTAAACAATTTGCGTATCAATTTCGACCTGCAAAGCTAAAAAGATAAATTTCCCATATTTTTCAGGCAAGCAATCCGTTTGATCCATTTCCCGATGGAACTCTTCCAAAAACTCCGACAATCTCTCGTTTTCCTCATTGGAAAGTTCCCGGTAATCCCGTTTATGGGTCAAGGATCCTTCAAAATTAATTCCCTGTTTGTCAACTAACTTTGAATACATACTGGGGGTTCTGACATACCCTTCTTCAGTATAAATGACCTGTTTATTAAATAATTTGGCTGCCTGTACCAGAATATTTCTTCGAAAGTTAAACCCATTTTTGATAAAAATAAATTCCGGGCTAAATTGCTCAAAATATTTTACAACATAGCTGATATAATTGTTCATTTCCTCTTGGGAGTATTGTTGTCCGTAAGCGCGATCAAGTTTTAAAGCATAATCTATATCAAAATCATATTGGCGTATATCCCCTTCATCAGAACCGCCGAAAAATACCGCGTTCAGGTTGGGATGTTTTTTTATTTTATAAAATAGAGGCAAATCATTGACGACAAAATCAACAATATAATTCTTTCGCAAAAAGAAATTGAGCAAATCAAAGGTATAACTTTCTTCAAAAGCCGGATAAAATAAAATCCTTTTCTGATGATTACAAACTTCCGAATGACTTTCAAACACATTGAACTTATTATAGAATTCAAATAAATTATCGAGGGTTGTTTCACTTCCAAACATGTTATAAAAATCTCTAAAAATATGGACCGTCTCTTCACTATACACTCTGGTTGTCCATAATTCGGCCAGCCCCAGATGACGTTTCCAATGCTTAAGAAGCCATGGATGCTGATAATCATTTTTATCGCAATAATATTCCTTAATATATCCCCGCTTAAATATTTTGAACGAAAGCCCTGCCGGCAAGCAAAAAGAAAAGGTTGAATAATAAACCTTCTTCTCTTTAATCATATGGTCTAGTGCTGTATCAATTATATCGGCCTGATTAAAAGGTTGATTGCCATAAATGTTTACCACAATATCCCCATTAAAATGATTAACCGCTTCGTCCAGTCGTTGGTCCGGTTCAAATGAACCATAAAAAACATGAACTTTATCTGAAACGAAACATTCGAATTTTCGATTAATTTCATCATCGGGGACATTAATAATAACTTCATCAATATACTTGGACTTTAACAATTGGCCGATTTGGATATTTAATAATTTATCCGGGCCAAATTCTAAAAAACTACAATCATAAGCATTATGATGAAGTTGTATAGCAGCTAAAACATATTGGCCGTTAATCATCTTCAAATCTCCTAAAAACACAATTTCGCCAACAATCTTTCTTCTTTATGAAGTTAGTTTCTTTATTCTGTCAGCTTTCGAACCTCTGAAAAAAATTGGGCTACCTGCCTTTCTCCTGTAACTTTCATCTCATCATCCTTTATTTTGAATTAAATCCAGTATTTCCTTAGCTTTTCTATGGTTAGGCTCTGATTCCAAACATTGATCCAGGTGAAACCGGGCTTTATCGAAATCTTCCAACATATAATAGATATATCCCATATGATATTGAATGCCATAAATCTGTTCGTTTGTCTTGGGCAATGGTTGCTTTTCTATATTAGTGAATTGCATTAAAGCCAAGTCATACATTCCGTGTCTTTCATAAAACGACCCGATATTATATTCAAAGGATACATCGAAACCATTCTTTGAGCGATAGCTATTGATAAGACCTGTTATTCCTGAAACCAACCTTTTTGGAATTGTATGCGTCAGTTCCATTAAATCAGAGTAACTGATATCTATGTTATTTTCGAATTGGCTATCATTATTTAGGGATGAATTAAATAATAAAGCAAGGGGCGAATCGCTTAAACTGGGGCGCAGTTCATTAAAGATACTCTTCAGACGTTCATCAGTAATTTCCCCTTTGCTAGACATCATCAATAAACGACGCAAAAATTTATTGGTTTGTCGTGAAGAAAGCTTATGATTATTCGGGGAATTGGTAGACTTTTGAGCAAAAACCTCTAAGTGTTTCTCGCTATATTCGCGTGAAAATAAACCTTTGGACACATCCGTTACATGATCAAATCCGCAAACTGCTAAAATTCTTGATAATGATTCAAAAGAATAACCCCATTTATGAATATCATAAGGATTGGTTTGCCATCCCCATAACCCTCCGAAAGCACCTTCACTATCATCTTGAAACTCTTTAATATGATAGAGGATATCCGGAACACATATATATAACAGGCCTTCATCTTTTAGAACCCGCTTCATTTCTAAAAGGGCTAATACACCTTCAAATTCATCCAAGTGTTCCAGCATATGCCTGCTAAAAACCAACATAAAATGATTGTCGGCAATAGGTTCCAGATTCGTTGCGTTGCAAACATATTCGACATGAGGTAAAGGGCGGACATCTGCATGGGAAAAACCTTTTCTGGGCGATGGTCCACAGCCAATTTCCAAATGATTCTCTTCTTCAGCTTTGAATACCGACTCCGGCAGATAATCTGAAAAATAAAACAAGAGAATCATTTTAAACCTTTCCCGAGAGATATTCTTTTCATTATAATAATTCATCGTGTTGAAATGAAAATCATCATTATAAAATGAAAGGTTATACCCATTCCAATCTGTGTTAAAATGATGCCCTCTTTCAGCTAATCCATGATATATCTCCGTGCCCGGAAACGGTTGAAAAACATAAAAACCTGATACTTCAACATTTCCTGCATTGTTTTTTAAGAATTTATGGGTATACATTAAGTCTTCTTCGGTTTCACCGGGCACTCCCACCATAATCGAAGCATAACATTTAATGTTATACTTTTTACATAAATCGACAACTCTCTGATTATCCTTTACACTTACATTCTTACCTTTCAAATATTGCAGCAATCGTTCAGAACCAGTCTCTGCCCCAAATCGTAGCTCTGTAAAATTCATTCGATTAAAAAGCATACAAACTTCATCATCAACTAAATTGGCCCTGGCAAACCCTCTGAAACTTACCCGCTTGTTTATCCCTCTTTCTTCAATGAGTTCAACCATTTTACTCAGTCTTTTTCTGTCTGCCATAAACAAATCATCTAAAATATAGATCTGTTTCACTTCAGTATATTGATTGACAATATTTTCGATTTCTGCGACGACTCTTTCAGCAGAATAGGTACGAAATTTACTTTGCCAATGTAAGGCCGAAGAGCAAAAGATGCAATTATACGGGCAGCCTCTACTCGTTATAATTGCTGCTTCTTCCGGATTACATGGATTTATTTCCCTATAGGGCATAGGAAGCTCATCCAAGTTCTTTATCAATTTTCGTGGAGAATTGATGATGATGGAACGGCTCACAGCCTCGCGATAAACGATACCCTCTATTCGATTCAGCTGGACTAAACTAAAATTTTTCGTTTTGGAGAACTCGCATATAAGCTCTTCCAGCGTCAGCTCTCCCTCTCCGATAATCCCAAGATCGAAGGTTTCATGTAAAGACTCAGGAAGGCTTGAAATATGATACCCCCCTATCACCACGGGGGTATTGAGTTCTTTCTTGAATAGTTGTCCCATTTTGATTGCATAGCCATAACAGGATGTTACCGAACTAATTCCGACAAGATCCGGTTTGTATGCAATCATTTCTTTCTCGTCTTCAAATATTCTCACTTCCACCGGAAGCTTTTGTTCAATATATGCTTTGATCGAACCCAAACCTAAAGGAGTTCCATAACTTCGTTCATCTTTACCTTTTGCGGCAATAAGACCAATTTTCATTTAGTTTTCTCCAATAGTAATTTCTGCCTAAACATCTTAAATCGTTAACCAGTGTAATCATCCCAGAACGAACCGTTTTAACCAGCTATTTTTCCTATTTCAATGCGTTTTTTCGATTCTTCATCGACTACGACTAAAAACTCAGCATTTGTATAGGCTATCATTTCCTGGCGGGAAAAGTATCGATAGAGAAGACTATTTTTATCCACTTTGTTATGGACGATGACCTCTTTCGCCAGATCGCCATGTTTGGTTAATATTAAGGGCACCGAAAATATTCGGCATAAATGTCTTAATGCATTATAAGCAATAACATCATGGACATGGACAATATCCGGTTTCCCCTCAATATATTTTTTCAGAAAAACAAAGCATAAAAATGCTTTTCGGACCGTATAACCGGCAATTTCCTTTCCCTTCGGAAAGAGCCTGTCAAAAAGAACAGGGAACGTTTTCAGGTAAAAACTCCGGATCGCCATATTGATGGATACAGGGATAATCATTACATCAATCCCGGAGTAAGCAAGAGTTGATTGCATCAACGAGATATACTGCGTAATCCCTCCGATAGATAAATCGAAAACGGTGAATTCCCAAATTTTTTTGATTTTTTTCGAATGATTGATTGCACTTTGATAGAGTGCTTCGTATTTCTTACCAAACTGTTCAGGCGAAAATTTATTTTGAAACGCAAGATAAGCCTGCAAACCAATTTTTCTTCTCAGTTCCGGGTTTTCGATTAACCCTTTGAGTGCAACATAAATATCCTGTTCGGACCCGGGGTTCACCAACATCCCGTTTTCCCGATCAGCAATAATATTTGGAATGTCACCAACCTTCGTTGCGATGACAGGTTTTCCCGCAGCCATGATCTCCAATAGGGTAATGGGCATCGCTTCATTTAACGAAGGCAATACGAAGATATCGCATTCTTTCAAATATGGAATAACATTCGTTTGAAATCCCGCAAAAACCACTCTGTCTTCGATATTGAGGTCTTTTACTAATTTCTTAAGCGAAGAAGCCTCTGGGCCATCACCTATTAAATTCAGTTCAATATTTGTCCATCCTTCAGAAATTAACTGGTAAAACCCTTTGATTAAATAGGAATGTCCCTTAATCGGATCGAATCGTGCAATACAAGCGATTTTTACAACGCTTCTTGATCGGGGAGGTTCCTCCTGTATAACCCGGATATTCGTTGTTCCTCGGATAACATGAATATCTTTCCTCGGTTGAAACCCCTTTTCTTTCTTACGCATCAAATTGATAAGATAAGTCCATAATGCGATTAAAAAAAAGGGAGCAAGCAAAATATAATTGACAACGAAATGAACCATTCGAAAAAAGCTTAATTGGAAAACACTGCATTCTTTTCCATCACCCAGTTCATTAATGAAGAGTATTTTCTTTGGTTTCAGATGCTTTCCAACAGCCAACAAATTTCCCAAATCTTCAATTCCCCACATACTATATGGGAAAATCATTAAATCATAATTTTCATTTTTAATTTCTTCCCTGATATCAGCGGGAATTTTTTGAAACGTAAGAAATCCAGAATAATCAAGGATATATTTCTTGACAAAGCTAATATGGTCACTATCAAAATCCTGATTCGATAAAAAATCCATCTTTGCGTCAGCATATTTTATTTTGATGAACGAAAAAATTTTCTCGCAAATATGAAATTGAGCGGTCCGAAAAATCAAGATTTTTTTCATTGTCACACTCCGCAAAGTTAAATGACCAAATAAATTTG
>Ga0134092_1002027_pt1 | contig 16206 bp, 13 predicted proteins | sample 3_6taG_FD_94454 | JGI IMG/M metagenome (GOLD analysis project Ga0134092, IMG submission 94454) | Switchgrass degrading microbial communities from high solid loading bioreactors in New Hampshire, USA - 3_6_20_6_A3 metaG | ecosystem: Engineered > Bioreactor > Semi-continuous > Anaerobic >... | reverse complement strand
TTGGGCATATTTAGAATGAATGGCATACTGTACAGGTACTTTAAAGCCAGGGAAAAAGACTTGTACAGAACGGCGGATGCTATAGGGTGCATGTCGGAAGCTAACAGAAATTATATACTGGAGCACAACCCGTGGCTGGACCCCGGCAAAGTAGAGATTTTCCCTAACACGAAAAGGCTAGTTGAAAAAATACCGAGAAGAACTTCAAATGTGAGGGAAAAATACGGAATTACCGGGGATGCATGCGTTTTCCTTTTCGGTGGTAACATGGGAAGGCCTCAGTACATCGACCTGCTGTGTTATGCCATTCAGAGATGCAGGGATGATAAAGGGATATTTTTCCTGTTTGTTGGTAGGGGCACTGACAAGTACAAGCTGGAGCAGACGATTAAAAAACATGATATACGAAATGCGCTTGTTATCGAAAACCTGCCCAGGGACGAATATGAAACTATAACCATGGAATGCGATGTCGGATTGATTGTGCTGGATCCGCGCTTTACCATACCCAACTATCCTTCCAGGATACTTTCCTACATGGAATATGGAAAGCCTGTCCTTGCTGCAACTGACAAAGTGACCGATATAAAAGAGATGATAAAAGAATCCGGGTGCGGCGAATGGGTATGGTCAGGCGACGGAGAAGCTTTTGTAAGCAAAATACGGGAAATGGCGGTTTCAGGAATTATAAATGATATGGGCATGCGAGGCAGAAAATACGCGGAGAAAAATTTCAGTGTCAAGCGTTCAGTAAGCATATTGGAAAACTTCAATAGATCCTTAAGTGTTTTACATAACAAAGATTAAAAACAATGCAAAAAATATTATAATAAACTTTAGAATTTGCAGTAAAAACTTGAGAACATTTAAGACTATCTGGAGTACGATCCATGTCTGATGTAAATTTGCCAGGAGAACAGGAAGATGCCAACAAGCTGTATGTTTGCTTTGTTGCCCCAGTTCCGCCTCCTTATGGAGGCATAAGTAACTGGGTACAACTTATGAGACGATACTTGCACGAAAAGGAGAACATACATGTATCTGTTATAAACACGACTCCCGTTTCAGCAAAAATCGAAGGAAGATCTTTATGGGAAAGGATAGTTGCCCAGGGGCTGCAAATGATAAAAAACATCAGAGAATTAAAAAAGATGATTAAGGAGAACCGCCCGGATGTTATACATGTGACTACGAGTGGGCAACTGGCAATATTCAGAGACATTGCAATAATGAAAGTTGCAAGGAATAGAAACATACGAACAATATATCATTTACATTTTGGACGTGTAAGCGAAATTGAAGCCCGAAAAACTGTTGAGTGGAAGATGCTATGCATGGCAATGTCAACTGCATCCAAAGTTATTGCAATAGATAAGAATACTTTTGAAATTATTAAGAAGTATCTTCCTTCATCAAAAGCTGTTTATGTACCCAACCCTGTTGATTTGACTGTATTGCCTGAACCACTTGAGAATAACAGCAGGGTAGTTCTTTACCTGGGATGGATAATTAAAAGCAAGGGAATTGAAGAATTGCTTACTGCCTGGGGTAGAGTATCCGAAAAATATGGAGATTGGAAGCTTAAACTTGTTGGGCCTTGTACCAATTCTTACTTAGAATATTTAAAAAGCAAATTCGATTTTAACAATGTAATTTACGAAGGTGAAAAAAGCCATGATGAAGCAATGAATATTTTAAACGATGCCGAAATACTGGTGCTTCCAAGTTACACAGAAGGTTTTCCTAATGTCATACTCGAAGCCATGGCACTGAAAAAGGTAATTGTCGCAACAAGTGTGGGAGCCATACCTGAAATGCTTTCCAATGGATGCGGCATGTTGATAGAACCCCGAAACCATGATGAAATCGAAAAGGCATTAGATGTAATTATTTCAGATTGCGACATGCGGCAAAATTTACGCAGCAATGCATATAAAAAGTTGATTAGTAAGTACACTATTGAAACTATTTATAGTAGATATTTTGAGCTATGGAAGCGTTGAAAAATGAATAGAAAGGGAATGAATATGTTTACTAATAAAACGTTGCTTATCACTGGTGGGACCGGTTCATTTGGCAATGCAGTGCTCCGAAGGTTTCTCAAAACAGACATCGGAGAGATTCGCATATTCTCCAGAGATGAAAAAAAGCAGGACGATATGCGCAAGTTCTACAACAATACAAAGATCAAATTCTACATTGGCGATGTCCGTGACCTTGCGAGCGTAAGAAGTGCAATGTACGGAGTTGATTACGTGTTTCATGCGGCGGCACTGAAACAAGTCCCTTCCTGTGAGTTCTTCCCTCTAGAAGCCGTAAAAACGAATGTTTTCGGCACTGAAAACGTACTGACGGCAGCAATAGAATACGGTGTCAAAAAAGTTATCTGCCTTTCCACAGATAAGGCTGCATATCCTATCAACGCCATGGGCATTTCAAAGGCAATGATGGAAAAGGTTTTCATAGCAAAATCGCGTACCGTTACGCCTGACAAAACTGTTATATGCGGGACAAGGTACGGAAATGTCATGGCGTCCAGGGGATCGGTAATACCGCTGTTTATCGAGCAGATCAAGGCAGGCAAACCGCTGACAGTAACCGATCCGGACATGACAAGGTTCCTGATGAGCCTGGATGAGGCAGTCGACTTGGTACTTTTTGCTTTCGAGAATGCAGCACCGGGAGATATAATGGTGCAGAAAGCTCCGGCAAGTACTATCGGTGATCTGGCGCAGGCGCTGAAAGAACTGTTCAGGGCAGATAACGAGATAAAAATCATCGGAACAAGGCACGGGGAGAAGCGCCATGAAACGTTGCTGACAAGAGAAGAACGAGTCAAGGCTATCGATATGGGCTCATTTTTCCGCGTACCGGCAGACAACCGCGATCTGAACTATGATAAGTACTTCAGTGTAGGAAGCCATGATATCACGGTCGGAGAGGAGTACAACTCCAGCAATACACAGATCCTCGACGTGGAACAGATAAAGGAAAAGCTCCTCGAAGTGGATTACGTAAGAGAACAGTTGGAGGAATGGTTCAACAGATGAAAATACTTGTTACCGGAGCTAAAGGATTTATAGGCAAAAACCTGGTTGCTGAACTGAAAAACAGGGGCTACAGTGACATATATGAGTATGATGTGGATACGGCTGTCCCGCTGGATGAATATACGCGTGACTGTTGTTTCGTTTACCACCTTGCGGGAGTAAACAGGCCTGAAAACCCTGATGATTTCATGAAGGGTAATTTCGGCTTTACATCCAGTCTTCTTGATTCATTGAAGAAGAATAGCAACCGAGCGCCAATCCTTGTGACATCGTCGATCCAGGCTGAGAAAAATAACCCGTACGGGCTCAGCAAGCGGGCTGCTGAAGACCTGCTGTTCGAATATGGCAGGCTCAACTCAGTTGATATATTGGTCTACAGGCTGCCCAATGTTTTTGGGAAATGGAGCAGGCCGAACTACAACACGGTCGTTGCTACATACTGCCACAACATTGCACGTGATATGGATATTCAAATCAATGATCCTGATACCGAGCTTACATTGTGCTATATAGACGATGTCGTTGACGAATTCATCAGGGCCCTTGATGGTAACCCGACCAGGGAGTCCCAGTACTGTGTTGTGCCTGTAACACATAAAGTAAAGCTGGGCAGACTTGCTTCAATGATAAGGGAGTTCAGGGAGTGCCGGGATAACCTTGCTGTGCCTGATATGAAAGATGATTTCGCCAGGAAACTGTACAGCACGTACCTGAGCTTCCTGCCGGAAGATGGGTTTTCTTATGATTTGAAAATGAACTGTGATAACAGGGGTTCTTTTACAGAGTTTATCCGTACTCCCGAAAGGGGCCAGTTTTCTGTCAATGTGACCAAGCCTGGGATAACCAGGGGGAATCACTGGCACCACACGAAACACGAGAAATTCCTTGTTGTCAGCGGTGAAGGCATTATCAGGCTCCGGAAAGTCGGATCTGATAAAGTTATCGAGTACAAGGTCAACGGAGAAATATTGCAGGTAGTTGAGATTCCGCCGGGTTATACCCATTCAATAGAAAATACAGGTGACCGCGACATGGTTACCCTGATGTGGGCAAACGAATGCTTTGACCCTGAAAACCCGGACACGTATTACATGGAGGTCTGAAAATGGGCAAGCTAAAGGTAATGACCATAGTGGGGACAAGGCCCGAGATAATACGGCTGTCGGCATGCATCAAAGCCTGCGACAAGTATTTCGATCATATACTTGTACACACGGGGCAGAACTGGGATTACACGCTGAATCAGGTTTTTTTCGAAGACCTGGGCCTCAGGGCTCCTGACTATTACCTGGACAGCGCAGGAAAAGATCTTGGTGAAACGATGGGCAATATCATAGCCAGTTCCTATGCGCTGATGCAGAAAGAAAAACCAGACGCAGTCCTGATACTGGGCGATACCAACTCAGCGCTTTCGGCGATATCGGCTAAAAGGCTCAAAATACCGATATTCCACATGGAAGCCGGGAACAGGTGCTGGGACTGGAACGTATCGGAAATGATCAACAGGAAGATCGTCGACCACATTTCAGACATCAACCTGCCTTACACCGAGCATGCGAGAAGGTACCTTCTGTCTGAAGGGATCGATGGCAAGACCATATTCGTCACGGGATCACCGATGCGAGAAGTGCTGCGTGAACATATGGACAGAATCAAGGCATCTGATGTCCTGGAAAGGCTCGGCCTTGAAAAAAGAAAATATTTCCTGCTTTCGGCGCACAGGGAAGAGAACATCGACATTGAAGAGAATTTCATGTCGTTGATGAATGCGGTGAACATGATTGCGGAGAAGTACCAGATGCCCGTTATCTATTCGACACACCCGAGAAGCAGGAAGTTTATAGAGCAAAGAGGGTTCGAATTCCATCCGCTGGTAAGGAGCCTGAAGCCTTTTGGTTTTCTTGATTATAACCATTTGCAGATGAACGCGTACTGCGTTTTATCGGACAGCGGGACATTGTCTGAAGAGTCTTCTATGTTGAATTTCCCCGCTGTGCTAATCCGTACGTCGACTGAAAGGCCTGAAGTCCTGGATAAAGGAACGATCGTTATCGGCGGGATAAAGTTCGAAGATATCGAGCAGGCAGTGGAATTGGCCGTGGCCATGTTTGAAAACGGGGAAGAGGTCGCGATTCCGGAAGATTACGAGGATACCAATGTATCGGTAAAGGTTGTCAAGATAATACAGAGCTATGCGAAGATAGTTAACATGACAGTGTGGAGGAGAAACTAATTCCAAATAAAGAGGGGCATGTAATATGGATCTATATGAAAGGCTTGTTAACAGGCATGAGAAATTATCTGTAATAGGATTGGGATATGTTGGTTTGCCTATAGCCATTGCTTTTTCCAAAAAAGTCGGTGTTATCGGTTTTGATATTAACAAGGAAAAAATAAACCTGTACAAATCTGGTATTGATCCGACAAAAGAGGTCGGCAATGAAGCTGTCAGGAACACAACGCTCGAATTCACATCTGATGAAGCAAAGCTTAAAGAAGCAAAGTTTCATATTGTCGCAGTACCAACCCCTGTAAACCCTGATCATACTCCTGATTTATCTCCAATAATATCTGCGAGCCGTATTCTCGGCAGAAATTTAACTGAAGGTTCAGTGGTAGTGTATGAGTCAACGGTTTATCCTGGTGTGACAGAAGAAATATGCGTACCGATTCTGGAAAAAGAATCCGGGCTTAAATGTGGAGTGTCTTTCAAAGTAGGCTATTCACCTGAAAGGATTAACCCCGGGGATAAAGAGCATCGGCTTGAAACCATAGTGAAAGTAGTATCAGGCATGGATGATTATACCCTTGATATAGTTGCCAGGGTATACAGCCTGGTCGTGAAGGCAGGGGTATATAAGGCGGAGAGCATAAAAGTTGCTGAAGCAGCTAAGGTAATAGAAAATTCCCAGCGGGATATAAACATAGCATTTATGAATGAACTGTCCATAATTTTCAACAAAATGGGCATCGATACCAAGGCTGTACTGAACGCAGCAGGGACGAAATGGAACTTCCTTAATTTTACCCCAGGGCTGGTAGGTGGACATTGCATTGGAGTCGACCCGTATTATCTTACATATAAGGCAGAACAAATAGGGTATCATTCGCAGATCATTCTGGCAGGCAGAAAAATAAACGACAGCATGGGCAAATACGTTGCGGAAAATACTGTAAAAAACATGATAAAAGCGAGAAAGCAAATTAATGGATCAAAAGTAGCAATATTTGGAATCACATTTAAAGAGAACTGTCCTGATGTAAGAAATTCAAAAGTTATTGATATTATAAATGAACTTGAAGAGTATGGGGTAAGTGTGTATGTAGTTGACCCGGAAGCTGATGCTGATGAAGTATGGCGCGAGTACGGGATCACGCTTTGTAGGCCGGAAGTTGTAAAAGATGTGGATGCTGTAATATTTGCTGTTTCCCATGCTCAGTTTAAGTCTATTTCACTTGAAAAGTTGAGAGAAATATACAGGACATCGTGTACTTATGAGACCAATAATCCCGGGGAAAAAGAGTGTGTGTTGATTGATGTTAAAGGGATATTCAACAAAAAGGAAGCTGAAGATTTAGGCTATATTTATTGGAGGTTATAGAATTGGGATACTCAAATGTAAGATTCGATTCAAATACAAAGTTTCTTGTGACCGGAGCAGCTGGTTTTATTGGATCTAACCTGGCAGAAGCCTTGCTTAAAATGGGTTATAAGGTCAGGGGACTTGATAATTTCAGTAATGGTAAAAAAGAGAACATGGCAGAGTTCACTAATGACGGAAATTTTGAGTTTGTTGAAGGTGATATACGGGACTTCAATACCTGCCTGGCAGCATGTGAAGGCATTGACTACGTCCTGCACCAGGCTGCGTTAGGATCAGTGCCGAGATCAATGAAGGAACCATTACTGTACGAAGATAATAATATAAAGGGCACTTCTAATTTGATGGAAGCAGCGAGGATCAAGGGAGTAAAACGATTTGTCTATGCATCTTCATCGTCGGTATACGGTGATTCTGAAATACTCCCCAAAACTGAAGGGAGAGAAGGCAATGTGCTTTCTCCGTATGCTTTGTCAAAGAAAATAAATGAGTACTATGGCAAGCTGTATACAGAAGTGTATGGTCTGGAATGCATAGGATTAAGATATTTCAATGTGTTTGGAAAAAGACAGGATCCGCATTCACAGTACGCAGCGGTGATACCAAAGTTTATAAAAAGACTCATGCATGGCAAACAAGTAGAGATTTATGGGGACGGGGAACAGTCGAGAGATTTTACTTATATTGAGAATGTAATTGAAGCAAACCTGAAGTCATGCATTGCACCCAGTGAAGCTTGCGGACAAGCATATAACATAGCGTACGGGGAGAGGTTCACCATCAACCAGGTATATGGTTTAATGTGCAGGCAATTAGGTGTAAAACTGAAACCGATTTATACAGATTCTAGGCCTGGGGATGTAAAGCACAGCCTTGCCGACATTTCTAAAGCAAGGAAGTATTTGGGATATGAGCCGGATTGGAGTTTTACCAGAGGATTTACTGAAGCGATAAAGTGGTATTTGGCTTATTTATAAGTTACCGTTTGTTAAGAAAAGGGGTATTTACGTGCAAGGCAAGAAAAAGGTAGGTTTGCTGATTCCCAGTTTACATTCAGGCGGCGCTGAACGTGTAATGTCAATTATTTCTCATATCCTCGCGGATAATGGATATGAGGTGTTTTTGCTTTTATTTGACACCACTGATATATGCTACTCATATAAAGGAACATTGATTGATTTCAGGAGCATAGCGGGGAAAAATTTACTTACGAGAGCTATAAAACGCATCAGCAGGATCCTTAAGCTGTCTTATTACAATTACAAACTGGATCTTGATGTTGTATTGAGTTTTCTGCATCCTGCAAATAGTGTGAATTATTATGCTTTCGGAAGAGTCAAGAAAATACTGTCGTGCAGGGGATATCATGATTACATAAATTATAGCAGACGTTACGCTAAAATGATGAGGAGGATCAGTGCGTTTGTTGTTCAGACAGAAAAAATGAAATCTGATTTTATAGAGCAATATAATGTTGATAGCGCAAAAGTTCGTGTTTTATATAATCCGATTAATTTGAAACTGATAGAAGAGCAGTCAAGGGAAAGTATCGAGAGTAATGTTGAAGAATTTATCAGGAATCATAGAACGATATGTACTGCAGGAACTTTTAAGAAAGAAAAAGGCTATTGGCATTTAATTAAGGCATTTTCTATTGCAAAGGAATCAATACCTGATGCTGGTCTTATATTTATCGGCAATAAAGGTGAAATTGAGAAAAATATCATTGAAATGGCTGAAACATGCAGGTACAAGAATGATATTATTTTCTTGGGATACCAATCAAATCCATTCAAGTATGTATCGAAGTGCGATTTATTTGTATGCTCTTCAATATACGAAGGCATTCCGAATGCGTTGCTGGAGGCTATGGCATGCGGTACAGCGGTAGTATCGACAGATTGCAAAACAGGGCCGAGAGAATTGTTAACTAAGGAAGTTGGCAGGAACCTGATTATTAGTGATGTAAGCTACATGGATTATGGTGTTTTAGTACCGGAGCTTGACAGCAAAATAGATTTCAGCCTTGATTCAATAAGCGAAAACACTTATTATTTAGCAGAAGCAATAACAGCTATGCTTTCTGACCAGGTTTTGCTTGCTAAATACCAAGCGTTGGCAAAGCAGAGAGCTGAAGAATTTGATATGTATAAATTTGTCGATCAGTTAGTTGAAGTTATTGAGTAATATAAAAGTTAAAACAAGAGCAAGCTATGAGAGCGAATAGCCTGAATTTGGAGAAGCTTATAAAATTATCAGTATTTCTTTATATATTGAGTATATACATTTTTACTTATCGGGAAGGATTGAACCTTATAAGTAATGCTTTGGCATTCTTATTATTAGTTATGGTCCTGATTAAAATATTTATCGGCAGATCAAAATTGGTTTTCAACAAGTTTCTTTTGTATCATTCGGTTTTTATATTGATTTGCTTACTTTCGTATTTTTATGCCGTAAACAAGTATATGGTAATAAGCGACGTTAAAACCCTGGTTCTTATTTTTTCTGCAATGGTTGCATTCGCGAATGTAATAGAAAAACCTGAAGATTTGGAGTGGGCCATTAAATCTTTTATTCTTTCCGGGCTGATATCATGATTCTATATAATTCTCGTTTCAGATTTTTCAAAGATAGCAAGGTTTGGAAGAGAACTGGGAAATGTTAATTCAGTTGGTTTGATGATCGGAATATCATTTATTTTTTCAGTAACGGAATATATCAGGAACAGAAAGAAATTTTACCTGTTTGCACTAGTACCGATGCTCCCGGTTATCTTGATGACAGGTTCAAGAAAGTCTTTACTGTTTATCATGATTGCAATTATATATATACTGTATAATACCTTCTGCAAAAATTTCGGTGGTAAGGTCAAGTTTCTTGTCATAAGTACGCTCTTTGCCTTGCTGTTGTTTTACTTGGTCATGGAGGTGCCTTTTTTTTATAACATAATCGGTGTCAGGATTAAAGGATTGATTGCACTGTTTACCGGCGAAGGGAAGGTAGAGAGTTCTGCTGCCGCAAGGAAATATATGATTGATGTAGGCATCAGTTTATTTAAGCAAAGACCGCTTTTAGGCTATGGAGCCATGAATTACAGTGTGTTGTTCGGAGAACTGACAGGGAAGATGAGTTATGCTCACAATAATTTTATTGAATTACTGGTCAATGTCGGTCTGATCGGTACATTAACCTATTATATTGGACATTTTAATGTATTAAAGGATCTTTTATTCTTTGCCCAAAACAATGAAAATAATGCACATATTTATGCTTTTATATCCATAATACTTGCTTACTTCTTTTTGGGCACAGGTCTGGTTTATTATAAAAGCAAACACATTAGTTTTATATTGGCAATAGCAAGTATAATTCCTGCTGTTTATTGTAAGAAACAGGTTCAGGACCAGGGGTGATGATATGAAGTTGGGTATATTGAGAGATTTATACGATAATTATTTATATTATGTATATGCATGTAACGATTTAGGTATTGAGAACAAAGTGGTAGATATAATGTCAGAGAAGTGGATTGATGAAATCAGGACAAGCGACTGCGCCGGGTTTCTCGCTGCGCCATATTGTACCAAGGAAGTCTGGAAAACTATGTACCAGGAAAGGCTTTATATCATAAATAAGGTTATGGGATATCCAATATATCCGTCATATAACGAGTTGTTTTTATATGAGAGCAAAAGAAACATGACATACTGGCTGAAGTTGCATAGTATTCCCATGCCTAAAACATGGGTTTTTTATGATAAGAATGAAGCGATGCAGTTTATAAATGAGTATGATAGCTATCCGATAGTTTTTAAGCCCAATATAGGCAGTTCCGCGCTTGGCCTAAAAATTATAAAAAACAGGAAAGAAGCACGAAAAATAGTAAACCGGGTATTTTCAAAATGGCATTTCTTCAGCAGGGGTTATACGAAATGGTATAAAACAAAGTACAAAATATCAATCCCGGTAATAGATGACAAGCAATATAATAATATACTGTTCCAGGAGAAAATAAACGTCAGGCATGAATGGAGAGGAGTAAGAATAGGAGAATCGTATTTTGCTCATAAGAAGCTGGCCGGCAAAAACGGTTTGCACAGCGGTTCTGGACTTGCCAGCTATGATAATCCGCCGTTGGCAGTGCTTGACTTTATAAAATATGTGTGCGATGTAAGCGGTTTCCGTTCAATGGATGTGGATTTCTTTGAAGATACCGACGGTAACTTCTATGTAAATGAATTACAAGCATTTTTCGGATCCAGGATTAAGCCTTACCAGATGTGTGTTGATGGGAAACCTGGCAGGTACAGATATATCAATGATGAATGGGTTTTTGAAGGAGGGATGTTCAACCAGAATAATAGCTGTAGTTTAAGAGTCGAGGATTTTATAAAGCAGTTACATTATAAATAAAGCTACATGAGTTGTTAGGAGCAATGATATGGATGCGCAGAAAAAAAGAGCTTTAATTGTTTGCACAACATTTTCTCCTAAAAATGCTGTAGGTGCAATTCGTTTAACTAAATTTACTAAATATTTGATAAGAGCAGAATGGGATGTCACTATAATTACAGTGAAAGTCGAAAATGAAGAAATATTGGATGGTACTCTTTTCTGCAATGAACTTAAGACTATAGATTTAGTGAGGTTATCCTATTCTAATTTTTTGTTAGATAGAAAAAGAAATAAATCTCAAAATTCAAAAACTTCAGATAACTCAGAGAATTTACATAAGAATTTAAATATTTACTCCAGGTTTAAAGCAAAATGCTATAGTTTATTATATACATTAAAGCAGTATAGTTGGTATCTGCAGTGTTGGAAGTGGATAAATAGTAATTACAAACCAAATGAATTTGATGTAGTATTTTCTAGTTATCCTGGTATAGCTGCACATTGGGTCGCTGAATATGTAAGGGACAGGAATATTGCTAAAAAATGGGTTGCGGATTTTCGAGATCCTATGGCTTATAAAGAGTTAAACGATGAAAAAGAATATAAAAGGAGACTTAAACAGCAAAAAAGGATAGTACTAGCTGCAGATGCAGTTACTGCTGTTTCAAGGGCATTATATTCAATGATGAAACAGATGGCAGGTGATAATGAAAAACCTGTCTATTTCATACCGAATGGGTATGATAGAGACGATTTTGCAGTATCAGGTAGCCAAACAAGTATCGATTCTGGTCCCAGGTATCTATCTTTTGTTTATACAGGCAGTTTGTATGGCGGAAAGAGAAATATCGAGGTAATTTTCAAAGTTTTGCGGGAACTGGTCGACGATAATTTGATTAATATTAATGATATAGTATTTAACTATGCTGGTAAAGAGTTTTACACTCTGCATAAACAGGCGCAAAAATACGGGCTGGAGAATATACTGGTTAACCATGGATTCATTTCTAGGGAAAAATCGATCTCTTTGCAGATTGAATCAAGCATCAATGTAGTGTGCACATGGAATAACGGGGATTATCATGGTGTTATCCCTGGGAAGATATACGAATCGCTGTTGCTGCAAAAGCCAACGATTGCCATAATTAATGGTGATTCATGTGGGAGTGAAGTTGCTGAAATAATCAGGTCTACCAGGATTGGAGTTGCATTTGAAGAAGCAAATAAGCAGCAAGACTATACGACTTTAAAGCAATATATCCAGGATTTTTATACGAACCTTGTTCAGAACGGCATATTTGAATTTTCACCAAATTTAGATGCAATAAAAAAATATGACTACGAAAATCTTACGAATGAGTTGGAGAAGGCTTTCCTGGAGGTATTATGCAAACAGGCGTGAATTCGACAGAAGCAAGAAGACATTCTATTGCGGATCATGCAGCAATATTAACTGTTTCCAAAATAACGGTTTTATTAATTTCAATGGTTTCTGCCATGCTCCTTTCGCGGTTCAGAACCCTGGAAGAGTATGGCACTTATTCTCAAATTATGCTGGTCGTGAACATAATAACACCAATGATAATGCTGGGATTTCCCAAGAGCATTAATTATTTCCTTAGCAGGACCGACACTAAGGAAGAAGATCAGCGTTTTATTTCAACATATTACACTTATAACACGCTGTTAAGTATTGTTGTTGGTATTGCACTTATTCTCAGCACTCCTTTAATAACCAAGTATTTTTCTAATGAGAATATCAGGAACTATACATATATACTGGCTGTTTACCCTTGGACAAAAATAATAATGTCCAGTATTGAGAATATTCTTATAGTTTATGGACAAGTTGCTGCAGTATTTAAGTTCAGGATTGCAAATAGTATATGCCTTTTGGCGATAATCCCGATTGTTCAGTTTTTAAACCTTGGTTTTCAGGCGTACATGGCTTTTTTTGTAGCTATTGAAGTAGTTTTTACCGTGATCGTGTATTTTATAGCCCATAGATTATCCGGTGGGCTAACTTTTTTACTCGATACGTCCTTAATAAAAAATATACTAAAATTTTCAATACCTTTGGGACTCGCTTCTGTGGTCGGGACGTTAAATATCGAGCTTGATAAGCTAATGATCGGCAAGTTTCTTGATACTGAAGGCATGGCAATTTATACAAATGCATCAAGGGAAATGCCTGTTACGATAATTTCATCATCCTTAACGGCAGTGTTGCTGCCCAGGATTGCAAAATTACTTAAAGATAATGAAAATGAACATGCAGTAAAATTATGGGGACGTGCCACATTATTATCATACATGATTATTTGCTTTTTAGCCTGTGCGCTGTTTGTTTTTGCGCCTGAATTCATGATAGTTTTGTATTCTGACAAATATTTACCCGGAGTGCCTGTTTTCAGGGTATATAGCATTGTTCTTCTGTTGCGGTGTACTTATTTTGGCATGATACTCAATGCAAAAGGAAAAACCAAGTTCATATTCTACAGTTCGATTATATCGTTATGTTTAAATGCTATATTGAATTATGCACTTTACATATTTATAGGAGCAGTAGGACTTGCTGTTGCGACATTCCTCAGCCAGCTTATTATCAATCTTACCCAACTGTTTTTTGCAGCAAAATGCCTGGAGATAAAATTTAGGAAGATTTTCCCGTGGAGGGAATTGGGCATAACAAGCTTGATAAACATGCTACTGGCGATAATTTTCTATTATGTTAAGACCAGGGCAGGTTTTGAAGCATTTGTTGGCGAGGTTCCTGAATCAATACTTCTTGGTATGTTGTGGGTGGCAATATATATTGCTATTATTTATAAAAAAGTAAAAACAAATTGGGTCGTACTTAATGAAGGGGAGTGACAGAATGTCAGTAATAAATGTAATAGGCCAGGGTTATATCGGACTGCCTACTGCACTGATGCTAGCACGGGGAGGACACAAAGTCGTCGGAACGGATATTAACCGTGAATTGATCGAAACATTAAATAAAGGGGAACTGACTTTTGAAGAAAAAGGATTGGACCAGCTTTTTGCAGAGGCATTATCGAAAGGTATCAAATTTTCAACTGAATACCAGAAGACAGATATTTACATAATCGCGGTGCCTACTCCTTACGTGAAGGAAAGCAAGAGGATCGAACCGAAATACGTGATATCTGCATTAAACAGTGTACTGGATGTCTGCATACCGGGATCCATAATTATTATTGAATCGACGATATCTCCGGGAACCGTGGACCGTTATATCAGGCCTGAAATCATAAAAAGAGGGCTTGTTATTGGTAAAGACGTGCACCTGGTCCATGCACCTGAAAGAATCATACCAGGTAACATGATCTATGAACTCGAAAATAACTGCAGAACTATTGGAGCAGATGATACTGCCATTGGAGAGAAGGTTAAGGAAATATACTCAAGTTTCTGCAAGGCTGAAATCATTCTAACGGATATAAGAACTGCAGAGATGACGAAAGTTGTGGAAAATACGTACAGGGATGTAAACATAGCCTTTGCGAATGAACTGGCCAAGATTTGCAGGAGCGACAATTTGGATGTTTATGAGATCATACGTATAGCAAATAAACATCCGCGGGTAAATATACTGCAGCCGGGACCCGGTGTCGGAGGCCATTGCATATCAGTTGACCCATGGTTCCTGGTAGGAGATTATCCGGACTTGACTAATTTGATACTGGTTGCCAGAAAAATCAACGATTCCATGCCTTCATATGTGCTGAGAAGGATAAGAGACATTATGAGGGGACATAACATCAGGGATATTGCAAAAGTCGGGCTTTATGGGCTTACGTACAAGGAAAACGTGGACGATACCAGGGAGAGCCCTACATTGCAGCTTCTTGAAAAAATGGATGAACACCTGGCTTTCGGTGTAAAAGTCTATGATCCTTATGTAAAAAGTCGAATTGTCGAGCACCAGTTTATGAATTTCGAAGATTTCCTGAATGAAATAGAGATCCTGGTTATCATGGTTGGGCATGACCATATAAAGAAAAACATGGATCTCATCAAGGGTAAAATAATACTGGATACGAGAAACGTTTGCAGATTCAAGGGAGTATATAAGCTGTAAAGGGCATACATGTGTGCTACAGGATGAAGTAGAAATCGTGTATACTTATTAATATCGGGGTAACATTCAATTGGTGAAGGTCTGTGAGCAAGCGATTGACTAAGAAACAGGTTATTATAGGGGTTGCCGTAATAACAGCAGCAATATTTGCTTATATTGCATTGACTCACTATGATTATTTTGAGCGGCAGCAGGATGAGGAGAAACAATATAGTGAGAATGCTGTTGACAAGGAGCAAGATGGCATAACGATTGAAGATGAAGAGATTCCATCTTTCGCTCCAAAATCTTTCCTGGCATCGGACGCAGGGTTGATTCCGAATGATGAAAGCAAGGCCAGGTTTAATGCTGACCGCATGATAAAAGTATTAAACAGTAATAATAAGATAGTAATCGATGATTTATACTATATTTCAACGCCATCTGAAAAATTAACAGCCAGGGAAATCGAAATTGAAGGAATAGGTAATGGAGAACTGGTTTTTAATGAAAGAAAAACTGTATACCTTTTCAAACCTGCAGATATAAAAAGTTTTATATTGAAAAGAGTAAAATTTACCAATATGAATGATGAAAGCAGTGTAATTATAGTATACGGGAAAGAAAGGGATAATTCCAAAGTTGAGCAAATACGTGTTGAAAACTGCACCTTTAAGGGAAATATTTCATTATATAGGCAATATGGACGCACAGATATAAACCCGGCAGATGTAGATTTTGGTTTAGGAAGATTTGTATTTTCAAATAACAAAGTAGAAAACACAAAATTATCGTTTATAATATTGAATGACATTCCCGTTGAATATTGTGAAATGAGCAATAACATCATTCACAATTTTGCCTACACTTTTCTTAATCTTGGTGTTACTAACAATACCCGGTTTGAAAATGCTTTGCACAATCACCAGAAATACCTGAAAGTCCAAAACAATTATGTTGTCAACGCCGGGCTATTTTTGACCGAATCGCCGGTTAAAAATTGACCCAATCGCCGGTCTTCAATCGCCGGTTTTTGTTTAAACACCCCGTGCCATATTATCTAATTCCGGGA
>Ga0134092_1002020_pt1 | contig 16263 bp, 13 predicted proteins | sample 3_6taG_FD_94454 | JGI IMG/M metagenome (GOLD analysis project Ga0134092, IMG submission 94454) | Switchgrass degrading microbial communities from high solid loading bioreactors in New Hampshire, USA - 3_6_20_6_A3 metaG | ecosystem: Engineered > Bioreactor > Semi-continuous > Anaerobic >... | reverse complement strand
TAGAATAACAGCAATCCAGTCAAAAATATTACGAAATATCTTGTCATTAAAAGCCTTTCTAATTACCACTTCCATTTCAAAGTTAAAACTGACTCCTGATTCAACTATTTCAAAGTCAAACTTTTTCTTAGATTCTACTGTACCTGTCTTACGCTCAATTTTTATCCCATCTCTCAACCTAACCAAAGCTTTAGAGTCTGCTGAAATCATCATATCTGCAATTACTAAGGCACTTTGACAGGTGTATGTTATACTTTCACCATTTTTGTCAACTTGATATTCCCCACCCCAGAACCAGCGTTTGTTCTCTTCATAATTGGTTCCGTCGCCTACATACTTGTAATCTTCGAAGGCATGCTTTAGAGCACCGGTGATAGATGAAGAAGGTATAAAGGGTTGACCGGCTTCATCTTTAAGAACAACTATATCACTATCGCCGTATAGGCTTCTGCCCCCGCCGATTATAAGAGGGGTAATGAGCTTCAGTTTGCCTTTTAGCAGCATCCGGCTTACTATGGTTGCCTCGTCCGGTCTGTTACTGTGCTGCACTGCGTTCCCCTCCTTCTCTACTTATTCTCCTAGATTTGATGTGCTTGCGAAGAGTACGGAAAAATGCCTGCCAATATGTTTTATATAGACTTGGGGTCAAATCACTCAGACCAAATTCCTCTTTGAATTTCTTGGCAATTGCTGCTTCTCTATCCAAGTGTCCTTTGAACCAGTTTTCCAATTTCATGTCCTTAAGCTCTTCAAATATATTTGACTGATTTAGGCGTATCTCTTGAAGCGGTTTGATCGCTTTTTCGCGCAACTTACTAACCATATTTGCCAAATCCCTTTGGCTCTGGGAATCCTGCACTATCCTTTCGAGTCTGCCCAGCAGATTGGAGGACAGTAGATCTTTATCATTTTCATCTGTATTCTCTCTAAAATACATACTGGCTCTTTGACTAGCAGTCGCTATAACCACACGCTCATAATAATCTTGGTAAATCTTTTCAATGATCCTTTTAGCCAGAGGATTCATGCTATCCGGCTTATCGATTTCCTCTTTAAACCTTGAAACATAATAATCCGTCACTATAGGCAAGCTGTTGAAAAACCTTACCTGTCCAAATCCTAAATGTCGCTTTTCTCCTAAACCTTCCTGCATCAGTCCCTGAATCTTTTCCTGTAAACCTCTGCTAATCTCATCCTTTAACTGCAATAAAAAGGAGGAACCGGGGGCCCATCCCCTGAATGCCGGTTCGGGCATCTTCCAGTGAGCGATGAAGGAGCGGCTTTCCATCGGCTTAGCAAAGCTCTTAATAACCTCAACACTGCCTTTTTCCAAGCCAAGATTTTCTTCCAGTAGGTTGGTTAAACTCTTTTCAGAACTTGTTGTAAAACCGCAATCGTCATATATAACAACTGGAGAAACAAAGTATAACAATAACTGGTTCTCAAATCTCTTATTTTCTCCCCATAAGGTATCATCCAATGACACTATATTTTCCTTAATTTCACCCCATGAAATCTGGCATGTACCATACTGAGTACTAATAGATCGGCCTAGTCTAATCTCTGATTCTTCAAAAAAGCGTTGGAATGCTTCTAATGCCTCCTTGCTGCCCCAGATGCAGCCTTTAAATTTTTGTCCCGGTTTCAGGAACTGATAGTGGAATATGCCACCGTCTTCTCCGTGACCTTCTATCCTTTCTTTAGACAGGTTAATGTTACTGTTTCGTACCAGATGAAAGCTAATTGCTTTCTCGGGCTCTCTTCTTAATAATTGCCCATCACCTATAACACATCCATACCCTCCAACAGCCTTGGTATCCTTGACTTCCTCTGTTAATAAACTATTGAGGTTTTCTTTGGATTTGTCGGTATGTATAAATAAGGGAACAGGGTACAGCGAATAGGTTTTATTGCCCGGCTCATCATATACTAGCAGTGCGTTGCTAAAACCTAGCTGCCCATCCAAGAACCACTGCTTGAATATTTCATCATCCTGCGCTTGGGAAGGTTTCAAGCCTTTTTTTCTGATAAATCTATTGGCATAATATCCATGCAAAGCACTTCCCGGAATATAATCCAGGCAGGTCACCATGTTTTCATCGCCATCTGCAGAAGGGAAAAGCAGAGGTGCAATATTTGTAATGGTATAATCTAACTTGTAACTATAGCCATAGGTTGCCTTGGATACAGAAACAGGCTCACATTGACTGTCATTCGTAATTTTCGTTGAGGATGTGGAATATCTCTTTTGTCCTGGCTGCCAAGCTTTTAACTCTGCCAGTACTTTGTCGCCCAAATTTTCCTCATTTTCTGTATATAGCGTGCAAGTGACTGCCCCCCAGCCTCGATTTCTGCTGCTTCCTACTCGTCTCAGGTTAAGACAAGCCAAGGCCAGCATGGCTTCAATTTCTGTTTTTAAGTTCAAATCTAATATTTCAATGGTTCCTGTAAAAGTATAAGGAGCTTTCAGGACTCGAATACTTCTCAAACTACCTTCTTGGGCATATCCATCTTTATTTATAGAGGTTTGTTGCCTAATATCAGTAAAAGTACTAGTAATCGTTTCTTTGTTAACTAATTGTTTATATTCGTGGCTAATATAACGCAGCCAACGTACCGTTTCTTCATATTCAGGAGGATAAAGGTTATTTATTCGCAGTACTGAAGGGGAGTTACTGGTTCCAAATGCTGTATCTACCGTAAGAGGCAAAAATCCGTCCAGCCCCGCTTGCTGGAGCATCTCCTTTACTTCCAGGGCACTCTCCCGCAATAGTCCTTTTAGTCTTCGAGCCGGGAAAATTGGCAAACCTTCCTCATCAACTACGATGTCGCTGTCGATATAACTGCCCCGACCGGCGCCAGAGCCTAACATAAGGAAGGTATCCACATCAATTTGTATCCTCAGCAATGGACTTCCTCCTCTCCAACAAAACACTGGGGTAGAATTCCATAATATCTATCATATCTGGATAAGGTGTTTTTCCATCTCCATAGCCTCGCATCTGGTAAGCAATCCTAGCATGCTCGGGTAGCTGCCCCCCACGGGCAGCCATATCTATGAGAAAGGTGCTTAAAACTTCCGGCCCTGCAGAGAACGCTGCCCTCAGTTCCTTCAGATGTGAGTTTGTCCAGTGTTCGGTGTTGTTATAAAAATAATCCAGACCATGTAATAGACGGTTTATGCCTTTTTCGTGTTCAGGGTTGTCCAGCACATAGGGGCCAAAATATATCTGGTAAACATGATCCTTACCCTCAGCTTCCCGGATACTCTGAACGCTGCCACTTTTAGTTCCGCTAATTATATAAAAATCCAGCCAGGATCCGCCTTCGTCTCGGTGGCATTCCTTAGCCAAGGTGCATAGTTCCTCGGCAATCTGATAAGTCCTGTAAAATGGATATTTGGTTTTAGCAATAGCCACTCCAGCACAAGCGCTGAAACCATGGTCAGGCAAATCTTCTAATTCCCTGTTGGCTGTCTTTGTCCACATGTCGATAAATCTCTCCGCTAGGTATAAACCCAGCTTGCCGTGACAGATAAAGGTGAGGTCATCACCACCCAATATAAGCGGGCGCAGGGGGAGGTTGTCCTTTATTTCAAAACCAGGAACATCCTTTAACTTATCTATCATATCCACTACTTCTGAAATGAGTTTTCTAAAGCTTTGCTCAGTTATACGTTCCATATTAATGGAACGTAGTCGGTAGTCAGCAAGACTGGTGCTCTGCTGGAACCAGTTGCCCATACCGTTCCCGTCAATATGAACTATAGCTGTATAGCTGTCTCCTTCTTTCTGCCCGAGCCGATCAACTCGTGTGGTAAAACTATAACCTTTAAGCAGTTCTCCATAATCGCGGTTTAGCCTTGACTGAGCTTCTTTTCCAGCTGCTTGTTTGGCTGCCGTTTTATAATCAATATACTTTCCTTCATCTGCGTTATAATAAATACTCATGGTTTCACCTTCAGAATTAGTGGCAGTAATACTGTGGGCAGGTAAAGTGGTAACCGGAAAATAACGATTACGATTGTCCATCATTTGAGCATACAATTCTGCTATTTGCTCTGGGAAGTTCTGAGTTGGCGAGAATCCATCCATAATAGCTACTGCTAGTTGCATACCAGGTGCTATAAACAGAAGCTTTTTAGTAAACTTTTTGACAAACTCGTTAGCTTCGTTCTTTTTTCGAAATAATATCAATGCCTTGCCGCCGCTGAATACTCCTACTTCAAAGGGTAGGGATGGGTCCTCATCCAGCATTATTTTGACAGGATTCTCTTTCCACTGAGCTATGATTTTCTGGACTTCTATCTCTTTAAGGTTACAAGCTTCAGCCAACGCCGATACTGGTAGATCCTCAAACAAAGTCTTTACTATATGTGAAGCCCCCAAATTATCTCGTAATTCATTACTGGAAAAGATGTACTTCTGGATAGATACTACATCCATCAGCACTGCGCAGTATTGATTCACTTCGATATCACCCCTTATTGGTAGATATGCTTTTCAAGCTTTTTCCACAGCTTCTCTTCCGGCAGATCATTTCTACCAAGTACTATAAACTGATACCTTCCAGCACGAGTGGTAGCTCTCAAATCGTTCTCCAGATTAGCCGCTATCCTAGGTTCCAATAAAGTAATCAGTGCCGAACGGGCTTCCTCTCCTCCTATTTGGGAACTGCGCAGAATGATTTCAAAGCCCTTGTTTTTTATTGAGTTACTAAGTTTTTCTTTTCCGTCTTCATACTTTAGCGTTGTTCCGCACGAGATTCCACATATCTGGTATCCATTCTTCACTAAAACGTCAATTTCAAACATTGCTCCCTCTTTTGTTATAAATTCGATATTACTAATAATGTTTTTATCACTATTTTTAATATGTTTTCTTAATACCCATACTACATAACTTTCTAACCAACCACCTTTATTAAATTCTTTCAGCGTTTTTGAATTTACCTTACTGTCATAATTGTTATATATCCAGTTACCTTCCATATCGGCAAATCGATCATTATCAGGAAAGGCACTAAGGTATGCAAATAATTCGGGATTTTGGAAAAGGTTATATCCACCCAAAGCTTCGTCTATGCGATTGCTATCCTTCTTTCCTTCTTTAAAAAGTCCCTTCTGCTCAGCTTTGTTAAACCAATTTTTTAAATCCAATACCTTGCTCTTATTGGCTAATTCAGCTAAGCACTGCAATATGGCGTCTGATTTTGACTTATCTTTAATGAAATCTAAGTATGTTTTTTTTTGCTTTACATCATTTTTACTATAACTATGTAGCTTAAATAGATCGGAATTTTCTATTTGAATGAGATTTCTTAAGTCTCCGGTAACCAAATCTGGATTTTCATCAAGCTTAATATGATAATCTCGTGCATCCAGATATGATGCAGAAAATTTTTCTTTGAACATGATATTCAGCGCTTGGTATACATGCACTGACATAGCTTTGGTTCCTCCGGTGTAGTTCAAATGAAGAGACTTTATCTGAGCTTCTCTGTTAGAAAATAATTTCTTGACTTCAGATACAATTTCTGAAGCCTGGCTCACATCAGGTAGGGGTTCTTTCAAATACTGAATATTGGGATTCTTAAATTCGTTTCTCAGCACGTTTTCAATATTGTCAGCATATCGGCCTGTTCCTCGAGAAAACTTATTTTCTTCGGAATGTATTAGCCAGATTCGCTGCAAATTCTTATTGGTTAGGTGAAAAAACTTCGCTACCACATAATTTGGCAATGGATTATTTCCTATTAACAAAACAAGGTCAGTGAAATCATATTGTTTACTCAAAATTCTCTCTCCCTTCCTATTCACCCGGCATCACAAAGTCTATTAAAACTGGGGTACTTCCTTGGGAACTTATAGCCCGCCCGTTTGCATCTACTGCATTAGGTTTTAAGTATTGAAGGTTACGATTCTCGGATAAAGCTGTTACTAAGATCATTCCGGTGCTAACAATAGCAGTTGCTCCGGTATAGTCGCACAGTATATCCTGCTCCGGGATGCCAAATTCCTCAGCCTCACGATAAATGCTTTTGACTACCTTAACTACATTGTCAATGTCGAACGGATCCTTAATCTCTCTTTTATATATCTCTATAGAATGGCCGTCATCACCAGGATAACGAGGCTCATGGGTTTCATCTCCAGGATTATAGTTGCTGTAACGCTCATAAATTTTTTGAAAGTTTTTATCTGCTTGTTTGGTAACCAGTAGCCAGCAATGCTGCAATTCAGGGGCATGAAACTTTATGGAAGTCTCAGCGGCAGTTTCACCTTCTCCTAACCCCACCGCTGCAATCAAGGCCTTCACCGGCTCAGCCTCTCTATGCTCTATCCTGCTGTTCCGTCGCCATTTCTTCAACACTTTAGGGAAAATCCACTTGATTGTTCCCCAAATTGTTGGACCAATTGGCAATAGAATACTTAATAAAATAGAAATGCGATCAAGCGTTTCCCACATCATCTGAATACCCTTCTTTCCAGCTCATGTCTAGCGTTCCTTGCGTGCCTGATCTCGCACCGCTTGCAAATTAATAATCTCAGCCACAACAAACTTAGGTATAATAGATCCTGATTCCGGTTTCATTCGCAATATTGGTGGAAAATAGCCCATCCTGCCATGTAACAGGGCTAGCATAATAGCCGCAGAATAGCTCAGCGACGGGAGATTTATAATAATCGGGGTCTTTTGCCATTGCTCCGAGCTAAGCCCAGCACGATTCAATATATCCTCCACCTGGGCTGAAACATCCCCCTCAGGATCAATTTGGGCATTTATATTCTTTATATCTAGGACCGATTGCTTAGCTAATCCTTTGATTACCTTAATATTATCCTCTGTTAATGGATGAGCAAAATTTAGCAGAATAACTGTCAACACCTCCTAATCCCAAACAAAATTCCCTGCAAGAGCCATACAAACAAAGATATACATTTATTAAATATTCGACACAATAATTACATATCCTTCCATTAATTTTTTAGTTTTATTGAAGGAAGTATAAAGAAGCAGAATTTCTCTTTTCTGCTGTATAAATAGAAAGAAAGTAGATTTATCACTAGATGCAGGTCTCAAAAAGCTAATTATAATGCTTTATTATGTAAAACCTGATAATATAGTAGGAAGGATATGTAAATAAATACATAGAAATACTTTAATATATCAAAATTGGAGAAAAAAATAATGAGACTAAAAATAAGAATCGAATCCAATAAACCTATCGTTTTGCCTTGGTCGTATAATCACATTTTACAAGCTTGGTTATACCAGCAGATATCTGATCCTGCTTACCGGTTATTCCTGCATAATGAAGGTTACCGCTATGAAAACAGAACCTTTCGCCTTTTCACCTTTTCCCGACTGCAAGGTTCATGGGAGGCTGATAAGGAGAAGAAGCAAATTATTTTTGAAAGTCCGGTGTACATCCAGATAGCTTCACCTTTAACACCTTTTATGCAGCAGATAGCCATGTCCGTACTGATGGGGGAGAAATCCTACTGGGGCGGTAATGCCATTAGTGTTACCGGTGTAGACGTCTTAAATTATAGCTTGCCTAAAGATAAACAAAATTGGATAGTTCGTACCTTATCTCCTATAGTTATATACAGCACTCTGATGGAAGGCGATAAGAAAACTACCCGCTATTACCGTCCTGACGAATCATCTTTCCATACTCTAATAAAAGATAATCTTCGTAAGAAGGCCGTTCTATTGCAGAGATACTATCCCAACGGCTATCCAGCTCTACAAGGTGATTTTTTGATCCGGCCTTTGTTTGATCCGTTAAAAAAAGGTTCAACCGCCCTTTATTATAAGGACTTTTTTATCAAAGGTTACATGGGAGATTTTGAACTAGAGTGCGACCGAGAGTGGGTAAAAGTAGCCCTGGATACTGGTCTGGGGGCCAAAAACGCTCAGGGGTTGGGAATGGTGAAGCTTTTATAACTTGAAACCTATGAATGTTAATTAGATAGTACCTTAGAGGATTAATCTTAGGTGATGGAGGTGAGACAAATTGTTAGAAGCGATGCGCGCTTTAGCTTTGGACTACCTTATAAAAGAACTGAACGGATCGGTTATTGATGACGCAGAAGCAGAAGAGTGGTATAAGCAACTAAGAATCTCAGAACCAAGAAAACTCTTCCCATACCTAGTTGAAGATAGTGGTCGGGTGAATAAGGTCTTTATATTAGAACCGGAATCGGAAGAATGTGTTCGCATGGTTGTTCAAGAGATTGTTGGCAAGGGGGAAGGGTGTACGTCGGACCAGTTACCCTTTATTAAACCGTCCGGCTCTCAAAGTGCCCAGATTGGGCCGGTTATTAAACGAACCAATGCTGGTAATGGTGGACCTTCGGTAAAAATCATTAATACCACCATGAAAAGCTTTAAAGAAATCGCTATAAGCGGTAAGCCTTGGTCAGGTTACTTTAGTGAAATTATTTCAATATTAGAAAAACCTAAACTTAAACTTACTGACGGAACTACTATTGAATGGAGAAAAAAGGGATACAGCAGTATGCTTTCTTGTGCCATTGAAAAAATTGGACAACAGTCTGAGACCGTATTTTTAACAGTAAGAGATTATCAGAGCAGGCTGCCCGGTTCTGTGCCCCAGTATCTTGAATACCTAATGGTGGAAAAACTGGCAGGGGACCGTTATGTAGTAGGCAGTGCCCGGGCTCAAGACAATGCTAAGTGTCTCTTGTGCGGGGTGTCTAATATAACCGTTTATCCCAATGCCTTAAAAGGAGCAGGGATTAATCTTATAAACATTGACCGAGCCGGTCGTTTTCCTGGGATTGATGAAATATATGCCTGGAAAGCATTTGCCCTATGCCAGGGTTGCGCTGATTTGCTTTATGTGTATAAAAATCATGTGTTAAAAAAGACCGGCCCTAAAAAAGATCGCCAGCCTTTTAGCTCCAGAATTGCGGGAGCTATGGCTTTGGTGATTCCTCATTATTTACCTGGCCTGGATAGCAAAGCCAAACATAGAATAAATCGACGCTTGCAAGGCTATTTTAATAGTTTGGAAACTGATGTGGAAATCCCCGAAGATTTGCTGCTGGAAACTCTAAAAGATCAGGAAGGACTTCTGAATTTGGATATTCTGTGGGCAACAGTTGGACAAAACATAGATGATGTTACTGGTGTGCTGCAACATATTTTGCCCAGCAGGTTAAGAGAACTTTCTATTATTAATGCTGATTTTTTAAAATGGCAATCACCTTTGTATCCAAAAGTAATCATTGAGGAAATGCAACCAGATTTAACCCTGCGAGCCATGAAACCATTATTTCATCGCCCCAGTGGCAAAAAAACCGAGGCGTTGAATCAAGCACGTTCCACCATTGAGCTGAAAAGGCTAATAGCCTATTGCCTTTATCATAAACAACCGATTCCAAAACAGCGATTGGAAGAAGAATGGCTGATTACTGCTCGCAGTTATTATAATGAAGCAATGGAAAAAGCTGAAGGCTATAAAGGATTGCTTTATGAAGGACAGGGTAAAAAAGGACCTTATTTAACAGCTGCTGGCTGGATCAAATATTTTACTTGGTGGCTATATTATTTTCAGGAGGTGGGAGTGTTGGGAGGAAGCAAAACTACTTATAAGCCGGGTATGGACGAGTTAGCACCTTACTTTGGACCAGAAAGTCGTATAGACAGTGAGGAAAAGGCTTTTGCGTTTATGCTGGGTATTTTGTACGGCAAGTTGATGGAGGTCCAAGGAGCGCGAGGGGTCAACGTGTCTGCCAATGCTTTGACATGGTTAAAGCGGTTGACCCTAAAAGGCAAGGACTTGCCTGAATTATATATAAAAATTCGCAGTAAGTTGTTAGCCTATGAAGCGGAGAAAAGTGCTAAGGTCAGGGAATTAGTAGCTGAAATAGGGAATTTAGGTGTACGCTTGGGCGATCAGATTACCTTGGACGAAATATCTACTAATTATTACTTGTTGCTGGGACAATCAGTCGCCAGGGATGTTTTGAAATCTAAAACTAGAGAAGAAGAGCTGTAAAAAACCCAAATGAAATATTGTGTTCCTAAAAAATTATTGAAAAAGGTGAAAGTTTATTAAGGGAGTGAAAATATGAGTAAAGATTTATTAAACGAACGCCAGGAATTCCTGTTTTTATACGATATCAAAATGGGCAATCCCAATGGAGACCCCGATGAAAACCGTCCCCGGGTTTTGCCGGATGGGACCTATTATGTTACTGATGTGCGGTTAAAAAGATTCGTTAGGGATTTTATGAAAAGCCAGGGCCTGGATATTCTGGTGGACAATGTTGAAGGAAGAACCACCAATTTGACCGGGCGAGTTTTGCATTACCTAAAATCCAAAGGATTAGAAAAAGCGGAAGGGAAAGAAATTGTCAATATTTTGTTGGATTCTTTTATTGATGCTCGCTTATTCGGAAGCTCTTTGGCATTTAAAAAGGAAAAGGAAGAGAATTGGGAGCCTAAACCAGAGCCTAAAACATTAACCGGAGCAGTACAAATAAACATGGGGGAGGTACTGCATCAGGCAGAAAGTGTAGATATTCATGGAACTTCTATTTTTGCCAGTGATGCTGATAACACCCAGGGTACTTTCACTACCTATTATGGATTGCGTTATGCCTTAATCGGATTTTCAGGGGTTGCCAACCAGCATTCTGCCCGCCAGTCACGTTTAACCGAAGAGGATTATCAATTCTTTTTACAATCTTTATGGCACGGGGTTCGTACTGCTAATACCCGGAGTAAAGTCGGACAAATTCCGCGCTTGTTATTAAACATTACATATAAACCTGGAGAGGAATACCAGATAGGACGTTTGCATGATTATGTTAATTTAGTGCCGCAGGGGGATAAACCAGAAAAAGAATGGTCTAAACCTGAAGATTATATTGTTGATTTGGGAAAATTAATAACTCGCATCGAAGAACAGGCTAAAAGGGTTGAGCAGATAAGTATAGCTTATTCTCCAGATATTACCTTTAGCCATCCGATTCCTCAAAATTGGCAAACGATGAACGTGGAGGATTTGCTGATAAAGGGCGGGGTTTGATATGAAAGAAACGTTGATCCGTTTTCGGCTGAAAGGAAGATTTGCGCATTTTCTTAAAGCAGAGAGTGGCGTAACTGCTTTGACGTATCCTGTACCTCCCCGGACAGCAATAATGGGGCTGATCGGAGCTGTTTTAGGTCTCGAGAAGGATGAGCCCCAACAGATTATTGGGTCAATGAAAGTAACTGTGGAAGGTAGATTACCTATATCCCACTGGCACAAGGTAAAATTACGTAAAGATCCGCCTAATCAACTGCCTCATATCATCAATTCCAGACAAAAAGGGAGTGGGAATACTAAACCGGAAAAAGCCACTCTAATTCGCCAGGAATGGTTATTCAACCCGGAATATGTTATTGGAGTAGCGTTACCCGAGTCTTACCAGGGTGAACTGGAAAGACGCCTGCAAAACCGCCAATGGTATTATACTCCTTGTTTGGGGTTATCAGAACTACTGGCTGATTTGGACTACATAGAAACTGTAACGGTAGAAAGGTTGCCTTTCGGCAAACATGAAATTCAAGGCTTAATAAGGCAGGATCAGGTTAAACTTGATGTTGCGGCCATGTATGAGGAGAACCTGTCAATACATATGTTGCGGTTGCCGCGGGAAGTAACCACTGACAGGGTTTTTACTCATGCTCCTTACCTTTTTGAAACCATGGGCCGGAAAGTTAAGCTGGAAACAGATGTAGCTTATGGAGATGGTGTACGGGCATGGATGTTTCTATAAGTAACAAAAAATTACGTTCTCACCCGCATCTATTGCTTGGCGAACATGTACAGCAGGTAGAAAAGGCGGCTCAGATTATTCACTTAAAGCATAAACAGGTATTTCCATCTTTAGATATTGCGTCGGGAAATAAATGGGCAAGCGAATTCCATGATTCAGGGAAAGGAACCAATTCCTTTCAAGATTACATAATAAATCCTGACGAATATAGCGGGGATCAAAAGCTGAAACAGCATACTCTTTTATCTATGATCATTTTTTTAACGATAGCAGAGGGAAAACAGTTGTCTCCAGAATTGCGATTATTGCTGGCAGCTGCCATCCGCGGACACCATAGTCGCCTTTTTAACATTGCCCAAGAAGAACTGGGCCAAGTATTGGATGAAGGCCATCTTTTTGACTGGGACCGGGGCGATATGATAAGGTTACTTGAGCAGCAATTGGAACTATTGGATATTGATGGTTTAGCTCTCCAGTTAAACTGGAGCCAAGAGGATAAGAACCTTGTATCTAAGCTAAGAACAGAAGGTCGCAAGTTTTTAATCAGGCTTAAAGATGACTGTTATGATGAACTTGTGGCTGGTTTTTTATATAACCTAAATGAACAAAGTGCTGTGGAATTTCGCCTAATGGTTCAATATATTTACTCCATACTGCTGGAAGCCGATAAAGTTTTCCTGGCCTTAAAGGAACCTGAAAAATATTTGGACAGTAACAGTAAAGATTGGGACCCTGCTTGGGTTGAAAAGCAGATAGGTAAACCTAAACAGAGCAAGGTAAATGAGTTGCGGCATACTGCCCGCCAGCAAATGTTAACGGAATTAACGCGAGCTCAAGAACATAGAATATTCAGTTTAACTGCACCAACCGGGGTTGGGAAAACCTTGCTGGCAGCCACGTGGGCTTTGCAAACACGTAAGATGCTCACTCAAACCGGATATGCTCCTAAAATTATTATTGTACTTCCTTTTTTGTCAGTGATTGAGCAGACGGCGAAGGAATATGCAAAAATATTAAGCTATGGAGGAGTATTAGCCGAGGGGGCATGGATGCTCCAGAGTCATTCCCTGGCACCACGGCAATATGGCGGAGATGTTGATGAAAAAGATGAACCTTTTTATTTGGATACTTGGCACTCGGAATTGATTATTACTACTTATGATCAAATGCTGCTTAGTCTGGCTGCACCCAATGCCAAGTATCAAATGCGCTTCCACAATTTATGTAATGCTTTGATTGTCATGGATGAAGTACAGTCACTTCCTTGCCGTTTATGGTACCCTATGGAGAAACTGCTGATGGCTTTAGCAGAACATGGTAATAGCCGGGTTCTTTTAATGTCAGCTACTTTACCTCCATTTGTGCATGATTCCTATACTCTTTTGCCCAATTATGCAGAGCTTTTTGGCAGCTTTTCTCGTTATAGAATGCGGTTTAATCTTTACCCGCAAGGTTTAGATGATTTTTGCGATATGCTACTGGCGAAGAGAGATTTATGGTTACAAGAAAAGAAGCGGGTCATGATAACTCTTAATACTCGCAATTCAGCCAGGCAGGTAAGGAACTGTTTAGCTCAGGAATGGCCAGAAGAATATAAGGATATTCCCTTGTACTTTTTAACCTCAGATGTTACTCCTCGGGATCGTTTAGAAATAATAGATAAAATCAAAGAAGGAAGGCCTTGTATAGTAGTATCCACCCAGTGTGTGGAAGCCGGAGTAGATTTAGATATGGAGGAAATCTGGCGAGATTTTGCCCCTTTGGATAGTCTAGTTCAGATAGCCGGTCGTTGTAACCGGGAGGGAGATAGAGCTAGAGAGACAGTTACTATTGTTGCTTTGGTAAATGAAAATGGTAAATATTTTGCTGACATGATTTATGACAAGGTTCATTTACAAGAAACTTGGGCAATAATTCAACGTTACCAAGAAGAAACTAGTAAGGATACCGTGGAAGAAGAAAATATTCTTCAGTTAACTGAACTCTACTTTCAAGCTCTAGCTAGCAAAAAAGACACCGGAGAACAATGGCTGCAAGATTTTGCTTACTGGAGAGAGTGTGAATCGATTAGGGAAATCCTGCGGGGCAAAGATATCGAGGAGTATGAATTCTTAGTAATTAAACAAGATCCTGGGTTGCTTGAAGAGATGCAGTCTGCCGATGCTATTGAAAACCGTTGGCAACAACGGGAAGCCTGGCGTAAATTGGCAGGACGGATTGCTCAGATAACCATACGAATACGGGCAACCAGCAAATTTCATCCCGGTTGGTATGGGGAACCCTACCATAATTATTGGTTGTTGTACGATTCATATTATGAAACGGAAACCGGAATATTAATTCAGCCACAGGATACTGGTCACATAATATGAACGAAGAAAGCATTTAGACGCTAGCTAGCCGGGTAAGTGAAGTTTCGGAAGTCCTTGTTAAGCTGAAAATTGGTAAGATGATGATTATATGCCTATATAGAAGGTGAGCTCATTGTTCGAAGAAGAAATATCGATAACTGGTACTTTGGTCTGGTATTACTATATTTGTCCTCGGGAGGTTTGGCTTCAGAGCCGGCAAATTAATCCAGATGAACAAGACCAAAACATGACCTGGGGAAGATACCTTCATGAGCATGCGTACCAGCGAGAGAAAAAAGAATTGTCTTTTGGTGGCAGCAAATTTGATTTTGTGCAAAACGCCGATGGTCAATTATTAGTGGTGGAAGTCAAGAAAACCGACCGTTACCAGAAAAGCGCCGCCATGCAACTGTTGTTTTATCTCTATAAACTGAAACAGCAGGGAATTATAGCTCGTGGGGAACTGCGTTTTCCTGAACAAAAGAAAATTGAACCAGTAGAATTAACAGCAGATAATGAAAAAGAGCTGGAGACTGCTCTAGATGAAATAAAGAGTATTATACAAAAAAACATCCCTCCTCCAGTGGAGCGAAATAAATATTGTGCCAAATGTGCTTACCAGGAATTATGTTGGGCATAGGGGAGGGGTGTCATGAAGAAATCTGTTTATTTAATCCAATCCGGAGAGTTAAAGCGCAAAGACAATACGCTGTTTTTTGAAGGAGTCGAAGGCCGTAAATTCATACCTGTTGAAGATACCAAAGAAATTATGATTTTTGGCGAAGTAGATATCAATAAATCATTGCTGGAATTCTGCACGCAAAAGGAAATAATACTGCACTTCTTTAACTATTACGGCTACTATGTGGGTACTTACTATCCTCGTGAACATTACAACTCAGGTTATATGATTCTCAGACAAGCTGATCACTACAGCAGCTATGAAAAACGCCTGCTTTTGGCTAGATTGTTTGTGGAAGGAGCAGTACAAAATATACTGCGTGTCTTAAAGTACTACCGGAGCCGCGGTAAAGATGTAAGTGCTTACATCGAAGCTATAGAAGCTCATGACTTAAAAAACCTGGAAGTTGCATCTGTTAATCAATTAATGGCATACGAAGGAAACATTCGTGAAACTTATTATAAAAGTATGGACTGTATTATCAATCAACCTGATTTTGAATTCAACCAAAGAACCAGACAGCCTCCCAATAACCGCTTAAATGCCTTAATAAGCTTCGGTAACACCTTGCTTTATACTCAGATTTTAAGTGAAATCTATCAAACTCATCTTGACCCGCGTATTGGCTTTTTACATACAACTAACTTCAGAAGGTTTTCACTAAATTTGGATGTAGCAGAAATTTTCAAACCTATATTGGTTGATCGAACAATATTCAGCTTATTGGGGAGGAAGCAGCTCACCAAAAAGGATTTTATAAAAGAGGGTGGAGGCATCTGGCTCTCGGAAAAAGGTAAAAGAACCTTTTTGGCTGAATGGGAAGGGAGATTAGCTACGACCATTAAGCATCGTTCTTTGAAAAGAGAGGTAAGTTATCGGCGTTTATTAAGACTCGAACTATACAAACTGGAAAAACATTTGATGGGAGAGAAACAGTACGAGCCCTTTGAAGCTCAATGGTGAGGGGGATAAGATTGTTTGTTGTTCTCGTCTATGATTTTGGTGAAAAACGAGTCGGGAAAGCCTTGAAGCATTGCCGCAAATACTTAAATTGGGTACAAAACTCGGTATTTGAAGGTGAGATTTCCGAAGTTAATTTGAAAAAGCTAAAAGACGAGTTAAAGCGCATAATGGTGCCTGACGAAGATTCTGTTATAATATACACATGGAGAACCGAGCGTTATACTAAGCGAGAAATAATTGGCTTGGAAAAAGGGAATCTTGATACAATTATTTAAATATACCTGTCGTCGATCTGTAATGATGTAAAAAGCCCAGGAGGTCGACGACAGGGTAAAGCTTGGTTTGAAGGGATTTTTCCCAAAACAGCTTATATTTTAGTAATAACTAATGAATAATCAAACCTGGGAATCTTGGGCACAAAATGGGGGTTTATCGTACCTATGAGGAATTGAAACAAGGAATTTACG
>Ga0134092_1002018_pt1 | contig 16273 bp, 9 predicted proteins | sample 3_6taG_FD_94454 | JGI IMG/M metagenome (GOLD analysis project Ga0134092, IMG submission 94454) | Switchgrass degrading microbial communities from high solid loading bioreactors in New Hampshire, USA - 3_6_20_6_A3 metaG | ecosystem: Engineered > Bioreactor > Semi-continuous > Anaerobic > Digestate... | reverse complement strand
AGGTGTTCTCCGTACCTGTCCTCGCAGTCGCAGCGATAATAGCAATGGTAATGTCATTCTTCACTCCGCTGGTACAAGGCATCTACTCGATTCCCCTTGCAGTAATAGGCGGACTTGAGGTTTACCTGTTTGGTGCCATTGCAGCACAGGGTGCGGCCATTATGATCGAAAAGCAGGTAGATATGTTCAGCTCCAAAAACATCGCTGTAATTGCAACGATCATGGTTATAGGGCTCGGCGGCAACTATGCCTTCGGCGGAAACATACCGTTCTTCGGTATCGAAGTTCCCTGTATCGCAGGCGCCGCAATATTCGGAATCATCCTCAACCTGATCCTCAGCATAGGTGAGAAGAAAGAAAACAAGGAAAGCGCAGAAGCTTAAGATATATATCAAAGGAATACTAAAGCAGGCAGCTGTATCAGCTGCCTGCTTTGCTTTTTCTGAGAACCTGTGCCGAAAAACATCTGCAAATCACACATATATATCTGAGAACTCTACATTGATCCTTTCTACCCGGCTGCGCCTGGTGGAAATATATCTCTGATTCAATTCACTCTCCTCTTCAGGCAGAAGCCTGCACGGCAGGTCTATTACAAATTCACTTCCGCTCCCGGGCTCGCTGATGACGGATATTGTTCCGCCATGCATGCGCACCAGCGCTTCTACCAGCGATAATCCTATCCCGCTGCCTTCATATTGCTTTTTAAGTGATTTATCCACCTGACCGAACCTTTCGAATATTTTCCTGTGCATATCTACAGGGATACCGGGTCCGGTATCCTTCACAGAAATTCTTGCCATATCCCCGCAGTCGAAGAATGACACATCAATACTGCCTCCGCCCGGTGTAAATTTAATCGCATTGGAAAGCAAATTGAGGATGACCCTTTCCATCTGGTCCGGGTCACAGGCCATTACCTTACTGTCAGTATTTGAGTGAAAAGCGATCGTAAGCTTTTTGCTTTCCATGTAATCACTGACAGACAGGACTCTATCACTGATCAGTTTCACAATATCATAGTTCTGCATCCTTGGCTCATAGTAATTGGAATCTATCTTCGTGATGTCTATCAGATTGTTGATCAGTCTCAGCAGTCGGTAGCAGTTTTGCTCTATGGATTTGAGGTATCTGCAGTTTCTGAGGCCCTCATAGTCTTTGCTGCTGTTGCTCTTTATCAGCTGTATGGCTGAAAGTATGACATTTAACGGCGTCCTGAATTCATGGGATATATTGGACAAAAACTCTGTCTTTATCCTGTCATATTCCAGTGCTTCATCCAGCATCCTCTTATTCTGCCTGACCTCCATTTCCAGTTCATATATCTTCATGAACGGCATATCATCCCTTATAACGGTTAGCAGCGATCTGTGCCCCAGATAGTTGTATCTGGCCGTTATTAAGCCGACATTTCTTACGATCCCGTCGCTGTATCTTATACGGCATTTATAGTAATGCTCCTTATCGTCGTTGAATGCTTTTGTCAAAAATTCCGCGAAGCCATCTCTGTCAGACTCCGGGACGAGGTCAAGCACTGACATTTCCTTAAGCCTGAAGCGATCCTTGGTTCCCGTTATTGCTGCCGCAGCATCATTGTTGTAATATATCGAATTTTCATCGTGGATCATTACAGCATCGGGCAATATGTCTATGAGCTTCTTATATTTTGATCTGCTTTCGGCGATATGTTCGCTCTCTCTTACCAGAGCATTGTTTTTCAGCAGCCTTGCTGCTCCATCATGTCTGGCTATTACATAACTATGGTTATTAATAACTTCCGATACCTCATATATATCCCTGCCCCGGATATTATACAGGAAAGCGATAATACAGGGTACAAATGAAAGCGTATTGCCGATATTCGTTTTATATGTATAAAACATATCAAATCGTTCTCTGGGCACCCAGCCTATATCAACAACCGCCCTGAGTCCTTCAAACCCGGCATCGAGAGCTTCATTAAGAGCGGTTTTCCATTTATTCCTGATTTTTGCTTCGTCGATTTCGCTGTACCATTGCCAGCATGATATCAACGTCAGCTGGCCGCGCCCGATATAAGCATCGGCATCGATATTCCAGGCTGACAGCAGTGTCCGAATTTCTTCGCAGCAAATATCTGTGCCAAATACCCATAAACACTTTTCGTTTTTCCGTAAGCCGGCTTTAATGTACGGTATAATGACATCATAATACTCTTCCTTCTCTGAATACAAAAGAGCAATATGCGTCCCCCACGGAATCCTCCCTATAATATCGACCCCAGAGTCCCTCAAGCAACAGTTCATTTATGTTCCACTCCAATAACACTTCTATATTTCTGATCTTTGTAGATTTTAATTTTTTTGTAAAATTTATGCGAAATAAACAGACGCATAATATTATAATAAGTACCGTTCTATTTATCAAGTGTATAATGGCTAAAATAGAAAACAGTTACATTTATACAAGGATAGTCCTGCAAACAGTACTTATTGTTTTTACCGAAAAGCGGTGTCATATGGCTCCGGCAAACTTTAAGACCGCCCCCCGGACCTGTTGCCGCTTCCATATACAGCAACGAACTGATTATCAAGTTTGAACCTCTGCCCGTCCCATTTGAGTATATTCTGCACATATCCCAGTGAATCAGCATTATATCTGCCGGCGATTTTCTGCCATGCCATCAGTTCCAGCACCCCGTCATAATCCGGCTCGACTGGCATAAGTGTACTCAGCGGATTTACAAAACCATTGACAGGAGCTTTCAGTGTGCCGTCACTGTTATATATTTCATCCAGATACTCTCGGCCTTTATCTGATATATCAATAAGATATGACTTTTTGTTGTATATGCTGACAACTTCAACAGCATAGCCGTCCACAAAGCTGACGGTGTATTTATACTCCCTGTTATAATCTTCAAAATCGAACAGCAGTCTCGGCTGGTTGTTCAGATCAGAATAAATATAATGATACATGAATGCTCCGCTGCCGCCTGAATTTATGCTTACCATAATGTCAAGAACACCGTCACCCGTGAAATCGCCCAGGAAAAGTGCCGGATCATAGCCTGCATTCTCCTTCAGAGCTATCTCATAAAATTGTCCCGTACGGCCGTCCTGAATGACCAGCGTAATATTCTGAACAAAGGGACTGTCAGGTGTCATATAGCCTGTAAGGAAGACATTGTCCGCAACTCCGTCTCCGTTTACATCACCAGATGCATATGAGAAGACATTCACTTCCTGCCTGTCCGTGAAATACGGCCAAGTCCCCGGAAGTACGTTTGGTCGGGCATATGGACGCAAAAAATGACATGGTGCCGGGATATACTTCATCCTGTTATAAAGATATGGATTAAACATAATATCACCCGAATCAATTTTATTTACATAATATGGTATGAACCGGGCAAGTAAACCGGAACTTAAAACTTTTACTCTTTGATTATATAGCCCCTGCTGCTGAAAGCTTCTTTTACTTTATCCATAGGTATTTTTTTCAAAGCAGCCCCCTTCGGGATTGTCATAACCTGCCGGCGGTATTGAGCATGCCGGGCGATTAAGAATCAAACGCTGTCCGTGTGATAATATGACATCCGCAATACCATACTGTTAACAGCATTAAATTACACCGGAGCTTTGCAGATGGTGGAATATGAAGTGATATAATGCTATAATAAAGAGAAATTTAATAAATGAAAGAAGATTTTGATGGAAAACACATTCGAAAAGCAACAAACCTTTGAAAAACTGGGTATAATACCCCCCATACTTAAAGCACTGGAGGATATGGGCTTCGAATCACCTACCGAGGTTCAGAGCCGGGCTATCCCCCACATTTTGAATAAGGAAGACACAATAGTGATGTCCAAGACCGGCAGCGGCAAAACCGCCGTATTCGGAGTGTCGATGCTGCAGCTCACGGATCCGCAGGCAGAAGGCCCACAGGGACTCATTCTTACACCGACACGCGAGCTGGCAGTCCAGGTGGACAATGATATCCGGCAGATGGCAAAGTATCTGCAGCATAAAACAACAGCCGTATACGGTCAGCACAGTATGAATACGGAAGTGCAGGCACTGTCCAGAGGCGTTGCCATTGTCACCGGCACTCCCGGCAGAGTTTTTGACCACATAGAGAACGGAAATCTCAAAACTAAAAACATCCGGTTCCTGGTATTGGATGAAGCAGACAGGATGCTCGATATGGGTTTCATTTCCCAGGTCGAGAAGATTATCAGGTCAGTGCCGAAAGACAGGGTCACAATGCTTTTTTCCGCTACGATCCCTGATGAGATAAAAAGAATATGCTCGAAATACATGAAAGATCCTGTGACCATCGAAATAGAATCACATACAAAGACCGTCGATTCCATCCGCCAGGTATACTACCGGGTCTCAAAAGACGAGAAAAGGACTCAGCTTATTCGTCTGCTGCTGGCGGAACGGCCCGAAAGCTGCATGATATTCTGCAATACAAGAATAGCAGTGGATCAGGTCCGAAACTTTCTGAACAAACATGGGTATGCCTGTCAGGCGCTGCATGGTGATATCCCGCAGGTGAAGCGCATGAAGACGATCCAGCAGTTCAAGCAGGGCAAGTTCCATATTCTTGCTGCAACGGATGTGGCCGCCCGCGGCATCCATATCGATGAGCTGTCACTGGTCATCAATTATGATGTACCTGAAGATAAAGACAACTACGTACACAGGATCGGCCGTACCGGCAGGGCAGGCCGCGAAGGACGGGCAGTTTCACTGGTGACTACAGACGATATAATAACCTTGTATGAAATAGAAGAGCATATCGGTACAATGATCGAAGAAGCCCAGTTGCCCACCGATGAATATCTGGCCGGCTTCAAAGCGGAAATAGACGAATGGAAAAAAGCCAATGAGGCGAAAACATATAAGAAGGATGATAATGCAAACCGCAAAAAAGCGGACAGTAACGATCAAAGCCGCAAAAAAACCGACAGCAGCGACCGCAGCCGCAAAAAACCCCTTCGCAGCAAGCCTTCGGGTCCTGACACTAAAGCTGACACCAGACCGGCCGGTTCAAAGCAGGAGCGCCGTCCGACCCGCGCACCGCAAACTCATTCCGCAGAGCGCATGCAGGTCTGCAACCGCAAGCAACACCCGGCAACAGCCGGTCAAAAGCCGATACGTACTGACAAAACAAGTCCGGCCGCAAATGAGAAGTCAAGGAAACCCGCAGCGGCTCAGAGGCCTGCAGCCGCACAGAAGCCTGCAGCAGCTCAGAAGCCTGCAGTCGTGCAAAAAACTGCCGATCCCCAGAAAATCGCAGCTGAACAGAAACCTGCAGCAAAGAAGGGCTTCCTGAAACGCATATTCGATAAACTGCTTGGCAGATAGAATTTGTGGAATGCTCAGACAGTATAAGGGAAGAATCTATGGAATGCTTTGGAAATTAAGTTAGTCCAAGCATTCCTTTTATTTCGTCCCCGGACAGATGCATTGATGATATCCCCATCTGACCGCATGCCGCCAGATCGAATATGATCATCCTGACCGATGATGCGATATCCTCTTCATTCAGCGCTGCGATTTCATCCAGCTTTGCCGGAGCATCAGGCGTCTGATCTGTGATATAGTATTTTGCCCCATATAAAGGTAGGCAGTTTTTAAGATATGGATGAAACCATACACTGTTGGGTATATAAACCAAAGCTTCACTTGCCTGTTTCTTTTTCCCGAACCCTAAGGGGAAGCCCAAAAACAAACTGGGCTTTTCCGACAATACTTTCTTATGCCGGGATACCAGATTAAACTGGCTGACTTTGTCCAGGAATTCAGCTACCGGATCATATTTTTTTGTCATCGAGCCATTCATGTCAGAATTGATTTCAATAATCACATCGTTTTTACCGATAAATGCGGATATTATCTCATGACTTATCCTGCCGGCATTCTGCAGATCACTTTTGTATGTAAGCGAATATTGAGGTGAATCCCCATTGATCTGATCTGAAATTTTCCTGAATTTTATCCTGTAATTATCAAACGACATACCGTCATCAGCCTTCTGTGAATTTTATTTTTAATCTTATAGGATTATACAGTGAAATTCAATACCTTAAAGTTTGGTCATATGTTGAAAAAAACAGTTGTGTATGTTAACATCTAATATTATTTCCATGACAGTAAAACATTGCTGTCAAACAGAATAAGGAGTGTATTTATGAAAAAATTTATACTGTTTGTGATCATCACCGCAATTATATGTTCTCCGCTGCAGCTGCACGCAGCATCATATCTGAAGGAGGATGTAAAATACTACTACGGGTATTCTGACGGGGAAAGACTCAAGACAATGTATGTAAAGGGCGACGATGTCTATATCTACAGCCACAACCCTGACAAAAATGCATACATCCTTACCGTAACAAACATGGTGGATAAGGAGAAAAAATACAACCTTAAATACAATATTTTCATAGAACCGGTTTATGTTCCTGAAAGCAAAGAGTATGTGACGCTGTCCTATGTGAATGATGAATATGTGTTTCTGAAATCAAAAGATCTTATCAACTGGACCTTATCCGGCAAAATAGATTACAGGGCAGCGGTAAAATGCGATAACGAGAAGATTGGCGTCGGGCCTGAAAGATTGATCTATTACAACAGGCAGTTCATTATTTTCGGCAAAGTCTTCCCTATGGGTTCATTCCAGACAATGGACATGACCATATTAGTCTCTGATGATCTGGTGAACTGGGAATTCAAAGGCGTGTTCGATCTCGAATTCCAGGATGCGGCATACGGCAACGATCTCATAATAGTGACAGGAGAAAAGGCAAAGCTGCTGATAAGCCGGGATTATGGCAAAAGCTGGGAAATGAAGCAGATTTCGAAGCATTACATGAATGAGCATATCTTATCCTATTTGGACAGTATCTGCTTTGCAGACGGCAGATTTGTCATAGCCGGAACAGAAATATATAAAGTAGACCGCGGAATAGGAACGTTTTATGACTTTACCTGCTACGACGTTATTATAACGGAAGACGGCGAGACATTTGAGAAGCTTGATGTAGGAGAATACTGCGAAAATATTTGCTATAACGAAAACTCAGGCCTGTTCCTTATGGTCGATGTCCATGACCGGATGAATGTTTTCGTCTCTGAAAATGCAAAGGACTGGAAACCCGCCGGCCAAATCGAATGTAACAGACTTTCGGCTCACGACTCACTTATATACCCATTCAAAAACGGCTTTATAATCTACAATGAGCAGGGCAGGAATATTTATACATATAACGTCGGCAGTATCCAGCGGAACCAAACCGGAACAGCTTTTAAGGATGTAAAGTGGGAAGACTGGTATTACAAATATTTCTATACGCTGTATGAGAGGAAGATCGTCGACGGTTTTTCCGATCAAACCGTCAGACCCAACAGCAAGCTGACCTGCGACCAGTTTATAAAGATGATAGTCGCAAGCCTCAGACCCGGTGAATCTTTCAAAACAACAGGCAGTTACTGGGCACAGCCGTATATTGACAGGGCCATATCGCTGAACATTATCACCGAAGGTATGTTTGACGATTATACAAAGGAGATCACCCGCGCAGAAGCGGCATGCATAATTGCAAATGTACTGGATTCCTATGGCAAAGGCAGTTTGGATGAAAATGACATGGCTTCGCTGCAGAGAAAAATCTCCGATTTTGAACTTATTAAACCGGCTCAGCGTTCATCGGTCCTGAAGGTATACGGATCCGGCATTATCAACGGCTATCCCGACGGCAGCTTCGGTGCCGATAAAGGACTTACAAGGGCCGAATCCATGGCCATCATCGTCCGCATACTTGATCTTCCGGAAGCGTAATAACCGCATAATACTTCAACATATCAAAAAGCCCTGTGTCATGCGGCACAGGGCCTTATCGTTAATTAATGAGGTTATACTTAATGTGGCTGCATTGTCACGTTGCATTTCTAATACTGATATAACGCATGATACATCTTTTTTACTTATGATACAGCTTTTTGGTCTGGTACTGAGGCTCACATGTGATATTTATGCCGAGCTTCTGGAACACATTTTCATCGACCCGTGACAGGATCACGGATGAGTGGGCTTCACACCCCTTCAGCTTGGGCAGCTGTTCCATTGCCAGAGCTGCTGTCGGATTCGTCGCTGCACATATGGATAAAGCAATAAGTATTTCATCGGTATGCAGACGGGGGTTGTGATTACCCATGTGATTGACCTTCAGTGCCTGTATCGGTTCAATGACTATCGGAGAAATAAGGTGGATATCATGGTGTATGCCGCCAAGCTCCTTCAACGCATTGAGCAGCACAGCCGCTGAAGCACCAAGCAGCGAAGTCGTCTTGCCTGTTACTATCCTGCCGTCGTTCAGCTGTATTGCCACAGCAGGTCCTCCGGTTGACTCGGCACGCTGATTTGCAGCCTCCACCACCGGCCGGTCGGCCTGCGTGATGCCCAACTGCTTCATTAGAAGCTCCAGCCTGTATACTTCGGCTTTATCAGCCATTCCCTGCCGCACAGAGCACCGGGTATTAAAGTACCTTCTGATCACTTCCTGCTCCGCCGCTTTACGGACTGCTTCATCGTCCGTTATGCATAATCCGGCCATATTGACGCCCATATCCGTCGGGCTGTTGTACGGAGACTTACCTTCTATTTTCTCCAGAATAGCCTTCAGCACAGGGAATATTTCGATATCTCTGTTATAGTTCACGGCAGTGGTTCCGTAAGCTTCAAGATGGAACGGGTCGATCATATTGACGTCGTTCAGGTCCGTCGTGGCAGCTTCGTATGCAACATTAACAGGATGCTTCAGAGGCAGGTTCCAGATCGGAAATGTCTCAAATTTGGCATATCCTGCCCGTATCCCGCGCATATGCTCATGATATATCTGCGACAGGCAAACGGCCATTTTTCCGCTGCCGGGGCCCGGAGCAGTCACTATCACCAGGGATCTTGTGGTTTCTACATAATCATTTTTACCGAATCCTTCGTTGCTTACGATCAATGGTATATTCGACGGATAATCCGGTATGGGATAATGCCTGTATACCTTCATACCAAGATTCATAAGTCTCTTCTGGAACATATCGGCAGTATGCTGGGAGCGGTAATGAGTGATGACAACGCTTCCAACGTACAGTCCTATCTCCCTGAAAGCATCTATCAGTCTGAGAACATCCAGATCATATGTAATGCCAAGATCGCCTCTCCTTTTGCTTTTCTCTATATCATCAGCACTAATGGATATGACGATCTCTGCCTGATCCTTCAGCTGCATCAGCATTCTGACTTTACTGTCGGGCTGGAACCCGGGCAGCACTCTCGAAGCATGATAATCGTCAAACAGCTTGCCTCCGAATTCCAGATAAAGCTTGCCTCCAAATTGCTCAATGCGGTCGAGAATTTTCTGCGACTGCAGACGAAGATACTTATCATTGTCAAAACCTATCCTGTTCATCATTACACTCCCGCAACCAATAAAAATAGATAAGGAAATAATATCGAAATTATTTCCCTACCCACAATATCACATCGGACAATCTGCGTCAATTGCAATACCCTGGTACATAATGTTTTTTTCTGAACACACCGGGCCATCACACATCCACGGCAAACTTCCTGTAACGTCTGAAATCATCTTCCGTGCATTCCAGCATCAGCATTGTTCCGTTGTGTTCATAGCGTATGTCCTTAACGTTTGCATTCTCCCTGAAGTAGGAAACTATGCCGCCCAAATCATATGGAATAAGCATTTTGCAGTCCACATAGGTTTTGAAAATATAACTGCCTGCCAGCTCGACCAGTTCATTCAGTCCGATTCTCTGCTTTGCTGAAATATATATTTTATTACCTTTTATATAAGGTAATTTCATATCGGTCAGATCGGCCTTGTTGTAAACATAGATCACAGGTATATCTTCCGCTCCTATCACCTTCAGAGTGTCCTCGGTAACGGCAACCTGGCGCTCGGCCTCAGGGTCGGATGCATCAATTACATTAAGAAGCAGGTCTGCCTCCCTGACTTCATCGAGGGTGGAACGGAACGCCTTGATCAGATTGTGGGGCAGCCGGCTTACGAATCCGACGGTATCAGATAGCAGAAAAGCCTTGTTGTCGGGCAGCACGATCTTTCTCACGGAGGTTTCAAGTGTTGCAAAGAGCATATCCTTCTCAAATACCTTCTTGCTGTCGGATTTCCCTGACAGCTCCACCAGAGCATTCATAAGCGTCGATTTACCCGCATTTGTGTAGCCCACCAGTGCGACTTTGGGCAATCCCGATTCATTTCTCATCTTTCTCTGCGTCTGCCTGTCTTTTTCGATCAGTTCAAGCTCCCTTTTCAGAGCTGCAATACTTTTTTCGATCCTTCTGCGGTCCAATACTATCTTTTTCTCACCGGATCCTCTGACAACTGTGCCGGTACCGCCTCCACCCTGCCTGTCCAGAGCTTCGCTCATACCTGCCAGCCTGGGCAGCATATACTGGAGCCTTGCCACCTCGACCTGCAGTTTTGCCTCCTTCGTCCTTGCACGCCTTGCGAATATCTCCAGTATCAGCGATGTTCTGTCAATCACCCTGCATTCAAAGGCTCTTTCAAGGTTTTTGAGCTGACTTGGCGTCAGTTCGTTGTTAAAAATCACCACGTCAGCCTCGGATGCATCGATAAGCTGAGCCGTTTCCTTAACCTTGCCGCTTCCGATATAGTATGCGCTGTTGGCGGCTTTAAGGTTTTGCTCTGTTTGTCCTGCTATCTCAAACTCGCAGGCCTCAGCAAGACTCTTCAGCTCTTCCATTGATTTATGAAAATCAGTATCATTATTCAGATTGACGCCTATTAAAAATGCTCTTTCCTTTTCTTGCATATTCATTTCCATATTGTTGTCCATATAACCACTCCTTTTGCACGAACCGCACCAAAAAAAGCTGCAAATGAAATCAATCCACCTGCAGCCTTTTGCCTGTAATCTGCGAAGGATTACAATCCAGCAGTTTTTCAAATGTACCTCAGTGTATGATTTTCAATGCAGGAATCCGCATCACAGGGCAGCTGCACAAAAACACCGCAGACACAGCACCTTTGCTCTGTTCAGTTTGTCATACTGAATGATACAGCCTCATCCTGCGAATAAACACCCCGGCACCTCTTTTCACATAATCTGTATATCATATTATATCATATAATGCATCAGTTCATAGATAACATTTCATTTAAAGAAAATTTTCCTTCAATGGCACCGGATCACTGCGCAATTTCGAATTGCTTTGCAACGAGGCCCTGTGCACCATACTTTTCTCTGAGCTTCGGTTTCTCTATCTTGCCCGTAGGATTGCGGGGCACCTTGTCGAAGATTATCCTTTTCGGTCTCTTGTAGCGCGGCAGCGCACGGCAGAATGCATTTATATCTTCCTCACTGCACTGATATCCCTGCTTCAGCTCTATGATGGCCGCAGCTATCTCTCCCTGGCGCTTATCCGGCAGTCCGATTACTGCCGCATCCTTTATAGCTTCATGTGAGCGCAGGAAATCTTCTATCTGTACCGGATAAATATTCTCTCCTCCGCTTATGATAACGTCCTTCTTGCGATCGACAAGATATATGAAGCCATCTTCGTCCATCATGGCCATATCACCGGTGAAGAGCCAGCCATCCTTCAGAACTGCCGCCGTTGCCTCCGGATCCTTGTAATAGCATTTCATGACGCCCGGACCTTTGACAGCAAGTTCACCAACCGCGCCCTGTTCAACATCGGCACCGTTTTCGTCCACGATCCTTGCCTCCCAGTTATAGCCCGGTTTGCCTATTGCCCCCACCTTATGGATGTTTTCCACTCCCAGGTGCACACAGCCAGGGCCTATCGATTCGCTGAGTCCATAGTTGGTATCATAGAGATGGTTCGGGAAATATTCCTTCCACCTGTATATCAGGCTCGGAGGCACCGGCTGTGCACCGATATGCATAAGCCTCCACTGCGAAAGATCATAATCTTCAAGCTTTATATCACCGCGGTCCAGAGCATCCAGAATGTCCTGGGCCCATGGCACCAGCAGCCAGACATTTGTGATCTTCTCCTCGGATATAGTCCTCAGTATCCATTCAGGCTTGATCCCCCGCAGCAGCACCGCCTTGCTTGCAGACAGCAGACTGCCGAACCAGTGCATTTTTGCGCCGGTATGATAAAGAGGAGGTATACAGAGGAAATTGTCCTCCCTGGTCTGGCCATGATGCTTCTGCTCCGTTATGCATGCGGAAACAAGACTTCTGTGGGTATGCAGTATCGCCTTCGGAAATCCTGTCGTCCCTGACGAAAAATATATAGCCGCATCATCGTCATCGGTGATTTGAACATCCGGAGCTTCTGAACAGCAATTGGCCGTAAGGCGGTCATAGCTCTCCGCAAAGGAGGGTCTGTTCTCGCCTGCGTAAAAAAGCATCCTGACCTTCGGTATCTGATCGTATATGGACTCCATCCTTCCGATAAATTCCGGCCCGAATACCAGGGCAACGGTATCGGACAGGTCAAGGCAGTATTTTATCTCTTCGGCAGTGTAGCGGAAATTCAGCGGTACGGCCACAGCACCCGCCTTAAGTATGCCGAAATATATGGGAAGCCATTCAAGGCAGTTCATCAGAAGGATAGCAACCTTTTCGCCCTTTTTAATTCCCCGTTTCAGCAGCAGATTTGCAAGGCGGTTGGCTTTTTCGTCAAAGACACGCCAGGTCATATCGCGACGGTATTCTCCCGCCGGATTGTTTTCTATGAGTTCATATTCACGCCATATGACATTGTGGCTTTCCTGAAGATCCAGATTGATTTCGGTAAGACATTTTTCATTGCCGTATAAAGCGGCATTTCTGGCCAATATCTCTGTGATAGGCATAAAACCATTCCTCCCGTTCTGCAGGCACAACTCTGACAATGTGCCGAAAAAAAATATAACTGCCGTGCTTCTGATCTACATAACACAAGTTAAATTATATGACAATAATTGCGCATAATCAATAATCAATATGCGATAATTATCCAGAACATGCAAAAGCCTGACGCTTCCACAGGAATTGTCAGGCTTCAGTTACCAGATGCAGCCGGGCTGTCACGCCCTGTTTTCTGCCAGCAGAAAGAAATCATAAATCGGCTTCAGCTTCAGGTAGCCGTTTTTAAGAACATCCGGCAGCTCCTCTGAAAACGCAAGCTTAAAGTCCTTCTGAACATTCTCGAAGTAAATGTTCTTCCTGTCCAGCCACTGTCTGATATTCTCCGGCTGATCAGGATATTTGCTCCTCTTGTACATCTCCCCGCCGATGGTGAACTCATCCTGGCTTTCGTATGCCTTCAACGCAGCCAGGAATGCCGGATGTCTTTCTGTAATCATCTCTCTCATCGCAGCCATTGTACCCGGATCGGCTCCGTAATATCCGACTCCATAGCTGCTGCCATACTGGCCGAGTTCGAACCAGAAGCAAGGCGAAGTCGACATACGGGATTTATCCCTCAGAAAAACAAACCAGACATTGTCCCTGTAAAGCGTCTTATCTTTGGTGAACCTGGTGTCACGCCGGACCCTGGAAATCAGCTTTGAGGGTACCGTTATTATGCTTGCGTCTATCTGTGTCATCACCGGCGCAAGCTCGTTTATAAGCTGTACGAATGGTTCATATACAAACTTTTTGTAAGTTTCCTTGTGATCCTCATACCATTCCCTGCTGTTATTCAGTCTGTTCTCCAGCAGAAACTGGAGCGCTTCTTTTTTGAAGCCTGCAAAACTCATATTATGTGCCTCCATATTCATTTGTACCTGATTAAATACACGATATGTCTTTCAAACCTGTTTGTCAAGTCCCGGTCCGGCAGGAGCACTGACAAGGCTGCAGAGTCCGGTCATACGGGCATCGGAAGTGTTGCCGGATGTAGGCATTTTAACTAAAACTCCCGTGGTAAATAAGCTAATTTTTTGTGATTTTTTTCAAATAAAATAATTGACAGTACAAGATGCAAAGTGTTAAAATTTTATCAAAGAAAGTTAAAAAATTATCAATATAATAAGGAAATAATTTGGTTCTGCAAAGACAGATAGACAGTTCAGAAGAGGAGGAGAACATATGGAAAACATGAAGAGATATGAGACAGTAGACAGTGTTGCGAAACTGGAGGAAGCGCTGGCCCGGGTCAGGGAAGCTCAGAAGAAATATGCCGCATACTCACAGGAACAGGTCGACAGGATCTTCTTCGAAGCTGCCATGGCTGCCAATAAGGAACGTATCCGTCTGGCAAAGATGGCCGTTGCTGAAACTGGTATGGGCGTTGTTGAAGACAAGGTTATAAAAAACCATTATGCTTCCGAATACATCTACAACACTTATAAAAACGTGAAAACCTGTGGTGTTGTCGAGGAAGACAAAGCATACGGAATAAAAAAGATAGCAGAACCTGTTGGTATAATAGCAGCAGTCATTCCAACCACCAACCCGACATCCACAGCTATATTCAAAACTCTTCTCGCTCTTAAGACAAGGAACGGAATTGTCATCAGCCCTCATCCGCGTGCAAAGAACTGTACGGTGGAAGCTGCAAAAATCGTTCTGGAGGCAGCAGTAAAAGCCGGTGCGCCCGAAGACATCATCAGCTGGATCGATGTACCTTCACTGGAAATGACCAACCATATCATGAAGCAGGCCGACCTGATACTTGCCACCGGCGGTCCGGGCATGGTACAGGCTGCATATTCATCAGGCAAACCGGCCATAGGTGTCGGCCCCGGCAATACACCGGCCATTATCGACAGTTCCGCCGACATAGTACTGGCAGTGAACTCCATAATACATTCGAAAACCTTTGACAACGGTATGATATGTGCATCCGAGCAGTCAGTGATAGTTCTCGATGATATATACAGGAAAGTAAAGGCGGAATTCGCAAACCGCGGATGCTATTTCCTGAACGAAGAAGAAACTCAGAAAGTCCGCGAAACGATAATTATAAACGGATCACTCAACGCAAAGATAGTCGGTCAGTCCGCACACAAAATCGCTTCACTGGCAGGCGTCGACGTCCCCGAAAACACCAAGATACTGATTGGTGAAGTAGAAAGCGTTGATATTTCTGAAGAATTTGCACATGAAAAGCTTTCTCCCGTTCTGGCCATGTACAGGGCAAAAAGCTTCGGCGAAGCACTGGAAAAAGCTGAGAGGCTGATAGCTGACGGCGGCTACGGACATACAGCCTCGCTGTATATAGATGTCACAGCTCAGAAAGATAAACTTGACGAATTCGCTGCCAGGATGAAGACCTGCAGGATCCTCGTGAATACTCCTTCATCCCAGGGCGGCATAGGCGACCTCTACAACTTCAGGCTGGCACCCTCCCTTACACTGGGATGCGGCTCATGGGGCGGAAACTCAGTTTCGGAGAATGTCGGCGTGAAACATTTGCTCAACATAAAGACGGTAGCGGAAAGGAGAGAGAACATGCTTTGGTTCAGAACTCCCCAGAAGATTTACATGAAAAAAGGATGTCTGCCTGTTGCGCTGGATGAACTGAAGAATGTCCTTGGCAAGAAGAAGGTATTTATCGTTACAGACACATTCCTTTACAACAACGGTTATACAAAACCGATAACTGATAAACTCAACGAGATGGGAATCGTACACACCACATTCTATAACGTTGCTCCCGATCCCACACTGGAATCTGCAAAACAGGGCGCGGCAGCCATGAAGGAATTCGCACCCGACTGCATAATCGCTGTAGGCGGAGGCTCAGCAATGGACGCCGCCAAAATCATGTGGGTTCTGTACGAACATCCGGAAGCAGACTTCATGGACATGGCAATGCGTTTCATGGACATAAGAAAACGTGTGTACACCTTCCCCAAGATGGGCGAAAAAGCTTATTTCATCGCAATACCGACAACTTCAGGTACAGGCAGCGAGGTTACGCCGTTCGCGGTCATTACCGACGAAAAGACCGGTGTGAAGTATCCTCTGGCAGACTATGAGCTGCTGCCAAACATGGCAATTGTTGATGCAGATATGATGATGGATCAGCCCAAAGGCCTGACCAGCGCTTCAGGTATAGATGCACTTACCCATGCACTGGAAGCTTACGCTTCGATGATGGCAACGGACTACACCGACGGTCTGGCATTAAAAGCCATCAAAATGATATTCGAGTACCTCCCGAGAGCATACGAAAAAGGTGCCGCTGATCCGGAGGCCAGAGAGAAAATGGCCAACGCATCCACAATAGCTGGTATGGCATTTGCCAATGCTTT
>Ga0134092_1002014_pt1 | contig 16316 bp, 14 predicted proteins | sample 3_6taG_FD_94454 | JGI IMG/M metagenome (GOLD analysis project Ga0134092, IMG submission 94454) | Switchgrass degrading microbial communities from high solid loading bioreactors in New Hampshire, USA - 3_6_20_6_A3 metaG | ecosystem: Engineered > Bioreactor > Semi-continuous > Anaerobic >... | reverse complement strand
TGAAACGGCTCTGGCTTGTCTGAAGGACTGCGTCACCGAGCAGGACATGATTCGGTACAACTCCATAATTGACAGCGGCAAAATGACCATTCCGGTGGCGGCGGAAGAATTTATCAAGGAATTTGGTTTGCTGGACAAGTAAAAGAAATACATACAATAACAAATCCCCCCGCGCAGCCGGGGGGATTTCATCGTGCTATGTTTGCGCATCCAGCAAAGATGGTCTATATTTCTTACTATCAGCAAAAGACTCACTAGATACCACACAACAAACCGGGGAGCCAAAAGGCTCCCCGGTTTTGACAGAATAAATCTGTAAAGATTCATTCCTTGACAGCGCAGATTCGGGAATTCTCGACGAAAATGCCGGTTTACTCCCTCTGCCGCCGCCTTTCGCTTTTATAACAGCGTAGTGTTTCTATTTCAGCTCAGCGATGGTGACGCCGGTATCTCCTTCTCCGTAAACGCCGGCCCGGAAGCTGCGGACGTTGCGGTGGGTGCGCAGGTGTTGCTGCACCGCCTTGCGGAGGGCGCCGGTGCCCTTGCCGTGGACAATGGTGATGCTGTGGATGCCGGAAAGCACCGCCGTGTCGATGTAGTGGTCCAGCTCCATAATGGCTTCCTCCGCCGTCATGCCTCGGAGGTCCACCGAAGAGGTGGCGTTTTCCTTGGCGGACTTGACCGCCTGGCGGGTGTTGACAAAGTGGCCTCCCATGGTGGCCTTTGGCTTTTCCAGCAGTCGCAGGTTGCTTTGAGGCACCTTGGTCTTCATAATGCCCGCCTGCACCAGCACGTTTCCGTCCTTGTCGGCGGCGGCAAGGACCACGCCCTCGCTGCCCAAATCCATCAGCTGGACGTTGTCCCCCGGCTTGAGGGGGCGGGGCAGCCGGTAGTTTTCCTGCACTTTCAGCTTTTGGGAAACAGGGTCCGCTGCGTTCTCCAAATCCCGCAGGTAGCTTTTAAAGGTGGCCTTCACATCCGCCACGGTGGCGGCAAAGTCCTCCCGCTCCTTCTGCTTTTTCAGAGCCTCCAGCTCCTCCAGCAGCTGCCGGGATTGGAAGCGGACATTTTCCACGATGCTCCTTGCCTGTTCCCGCGCCTTGCGCAGCTCCAGTTCATATTGCTGCTCCAAATTCTTCTGTAATTGGAGCGCCTTTTCCTTGGCTTCCAGGGCTTCCTGTCTGTACCGCTGCACCTGCGCTTTTTCCCGTTCCAGCTCCTGGCGGGTTTGCTCCAGGCTGCTGACCACGTCTTCAAAGCGGGCGCTTTCCCGGGAGACTTCCTTTTTGGCCGCCTCGATGATATCTTCCGGCAGGCCCAGCCGCTGGCTGATGGCAAAGGCGTTGGAGCGGCCCGGCACGCCAATCAGAAGCCGGTAGGTGGGGCGCAGAGTTGCCACGTCAAATTCGCAGCTGGCGTTTTCCACCCCCGGCGTTTCCAGAGCGTAGAGCTTGATTTCGGCATAGTGGGTGGTGGCCACCACTTTGGCGCCCAAATGCCGCAGTCGGTCGATGATGGCCACCGCCAAAGCGGCGCCCTCCACCGGGTCGGTGCCGGCGCCCAGCTCGTCGATGAGCACAAGGGAGCGCTTGTCTGCCTGCTTTAAAATCTCTACAATGTTGGTCATGTGGCCCGAGAAGGTGGAAAGGCTCTGCTCGATGCTCTGCTCGTCCCCAATATCCGCCAGGATTTTTTCGTAAAAGCACACCCGGCTGCCGTCCGCCACCGGGAGCATCAGTCCGCAGCGGGCCATCAGGGACAGCAGCCCCAACGTCTTGAGGGCCACCGTCTTGCCGCCGGTATTGGGCCCGGTGATGACCAGCGTGTCAAATTCTCCCCCAATCATAATGTCGATGGGGACAATCGTTTTGGGGTCGATGAGGGGGTGGCGGGCCTTTTTCAGGTAGGTTTGCCCCTCTTCCACCAAAATGGGAACGGTGGCCTTCATCCGGTCGGCCAGACGAGCCTTGGCAAAGCACAAGTCCAGCTCCAGCAGAGCGCGGTAGCTGCCGATGAGATAATCCGCCTGGGACCCTATCCGTTCGGAAAAAGCCAACAGAATCCTTGCAATTTCCTCCCGCTCCAACCCCTCCAGCTCCCGGATGGCGTTGTTCTGCTCCACCACCGCCATGGGTTCGATAAAGACGGTGGCGCCACTAGAGGAGGTGTCGTGGACCAGGCCCTTTACCTCGTTTTGATACTCCTTGCGGACGGGAACCACAAACCGTCCATTCCGAATGGTGATAATTGCCTCTTGCAAATACTTTTGGTAGGTAGAAGAGCGCACCATGTTTTCCAGGGTTTCCCTCGCCTTTTGATGGGCGTTGCGAATTTTGCGGCGGATGTCGTAGAGGTTGGGGGAAGCGTGGTCGCTCATTTCCTCCTCCGACAAGATGGCGTTGGAAAGGTCGTCCTCCAAAGCCTTGTCGGTGACCAGCTGGGCAAAGAGGTGGTCCAGGGCGGTTTCTTCACCCGCCGCCTGCCTTCTCCAGGTGAGGAGGTTGCGGGCGGTGCGCAGCAAGGCGCCGATTTCCAACAGTTCCCGCATGGAAAGGGTGGCCCCCACTTTGGCCCGCTCCAGCAGCTCCACACAGGGTGCCAGCCCGGAAATGGACGGCGTGCCAAACCGGCTGGAAAGGGAATGGGCGTCCACCGTGCGGGAAAGGGAGCGGCGAGCGGAGGCTATGTCGGGGGCCGGCGTCATGGCGTCAATCAGCTCCCGGGTGCCGGAGCATCCCACGTGCTCCGCCAAAAGGGCTAAAATTTTATCCAGTTCCAGAGTCTTTTCATGTTTGTTTCGGTTCATCTTCGGTTCTCGCTTTATCGGTATTGGCAGGCTCCCACGGCTGGGGAATCCTGCAGGAGTGATACAGTTCCAGGGCGGAAAAACTCTTTTCCACCTGGATTAGCAGATATTGTTCGCTGACTTGATACAGAGCGTTTAAGCTGTCCTCCCCCAAGGTGAAGGAGAAGAGCTTTTCGGGGTCGGAGTAGATGATGTGCCGCATAGCGGCGAGAACGCCGGGGGAAAGCTTCACCCCTCCCGCGGCGGAGGTTTCCCCGGCGCATTGGGCGCAGCACAGGTCCCCCTCGGCGGGAAAAAAGAGCATCTCCGGCTTTTCGTATGCGGAGCAGCAGCGGCAGCCCACCAGGTCGGGCATAAAGCCGGTGAGGGTGAGCAGACGCAGCTCAAACAGTGCCTTGAGCAGCCGCATGTCCCGGCTGCCCTTTTCCAGAAAGTGCAGGGTGTTGAGCAGCAGCCGCAGGGGCTCGGGGGCCGGCTCGTCAAAGGGGCAGAGCTCGGAGGCAAGCTGGGCAAAGTAGGAGGCCAGGCAGAGTTTGTCCCAATCCTGCCGCAGGCCGAAGAAGATGCGGTTGCTGTCGGCTTTGTCCACCACGTAGCCGCTCCTGCCCTTAAAGAGCACGAAGCGGGAGTAGCAGAGCACCTCAGTGGAAGCGGACAGCTTGCTGCGCATGGTTCCGCCCTGGTTGACATAGGCGGAGAGCACGCCGTGCTGCGCGGTGAGAATGGTGAGCAACCGGTTTTGCCCCACCAATTGATTCCGGAGCACCAGTCCGTCTATGGTGAGCTGCACGTCATTCCCTCCCATGCAAAACAAGGGCGCACTTTGTGCGCCCAGCCTTTTCGGCAAGTTGTGCAACCACAAACTACCCGGCTGCCTGCCCTGACATTCTACCTCATCAGCCGGATGCAGTAGGTGACGGCCATGGCGACCACAAACAACAGGGCAAAGGGGGTATAAAGCTTTCTGGAGTTTTTGACGTAGGAGGCGATTGCCCTTGCCACCCAAAAAGCCAGAATGATACCCGCCAGAGCGCCAATCAAAACGATGACCACTCGCAAGGTCTGCAAAGGCAGGCCAAACTTTGACCAGTATGGGGAAAGGAAGGTTTCTCCAATCAGGTAGGCGAGGGGGACGGTGCAGAAGGGCAGGGTCATTTGAACCACCGCCCGGCGGCCAGACCGCAGGGCCATGGCGGCAGCCACACCCAGCACAATTAAAATGGCGATGCTTTCACCAACCATGGGTTCCTCCTTTGTTGCGCCAAAAGGCTGCTGCGATTACTTCAGCAGGTCCTCCACTTTCTTTTGGGCGTCGGGGTCGTCGGTGAGAACCAAAACGGCTACGTTGCCCTTGGTGACCCGAACGGGATTGTTGATTTTGGTCAGCTCCATGGGCTGATAGTTTTCAAAGGCAGTTTTCAGGTTGTCCAGCCGCTGGTCCAGAATGGCTTCCAGTTGAGCCGCGTCGTCGGCGCTTTTGGCCTTGAGGACGGCAATCTCTTCGGCGGGAACCACGTCTCCGTTGATATAAATGGTGTACTCGGTGACGGCGTCGTTTAAAAAGTACCAGTTTTCCACCGCTTCGGGGGCGATGGGCACCAAATCAGCCTCAAAGTCCACCTGCTCCAGAATGTCCTCGGCCAGCTCGGCGGGGCTTACGTCCAGAGTTTTATTCTCCTTGCCGCCGCAGCCGGCAGCCACAAACACCAACAACATCAAAAGAGACAGCACTTTTACTTTCATGAGAAATCCTTCCTTTTTGTCGCTACGCTACACGGTATGAGATTTTAAGTAGTCGAACCATTTAAAATAGTATTCGGCGGAAAGGTGAAGCCCGTCGGCGGAAACCCCCTCGGGCAGATAGCCTTCCTCGTCGCACAAAGCCTCAAAGACATTGACAAAGGGGAGATTGTTGTCCTTAGCCAGTTGGGCAATGGCCTGGTTGTACTCCAGCACCTTTTGGTAGGTGACGCTGGGGTATTTATTCTCCACTCCCCGGGCCACCGGCGTCATGGACTGAATGTAGATGATGGCGCCGGGATACTGCTCTTTCACCGCATCGATAAACTTTTGATAATCGGCAATAAAGCTTTCCTTATCCTGCCAGAGACCGTTGCCCCCCAGCATGATGTAGACTTTGTTTCGCTGCCCGTAGGCTTTGGCAGCCTCCAGGATGGTGACCTTCCCGCCGTCCCGGGTGGGGATGTAGGGGGTGGTAAGGGCGGTGTTGGGGGAAACGCCGATGGCGGCCACACAAGCCGTGTTGTTGGCGATGTTGTAGGCGGTGATTCCGGTGCTGATGGAATCGCCAAAGAAGATGGCGTCGTCAAAATAGCTGTTGTCCACCCTGGGGGATTGGGCCACCTGACCTTCCACCGAGAAGGCGCCGGTAATGGTGTAGCCTGCTTCCTCTTCCCCGGCGTCGTCATCCACGCTGGGAAACTCCGCCTCGAATGAGAGGGACGTTTCCGGTGCGCTTTCTTCCCCTTCCGACTGGGACACGTCCTCCACCCTTTCCGTGCCGGCGGAAGGCTCCGAACTCTGGGAGGGCCCAGTGGAATACCGCACGATGCCTGTTTTGGATTCGATTTTGTGGGAATCCTGCAGGCGTTGCCATACGGTGGCGCCCCCAAAAGATACCCCTGCTGTCAACAGCAGGACCAATAGACCTTGTAGAAAGGCGCGGCCCCGCCGGGAGCGCCTTTTTTGTATGCGCATGGGTTGTTCACCTCTGGTTATTCGCTGGAAAGCCAAAAGCTCAAGCAGAAAAATGTCTTGCACACGCTGGAATGGATGAAAGTTCAGAGTATGCAAGAGGGAAAGACACTTTACCTATTATACCGCAAAGAGGAGTGGTTTGCCAAGGGTCTTGACAAGAAACGGGGGTTGAGGCCCCCCGTTTTCGTGCGGTTATAAAATTATGGTTCCTTGGGATTGGGGTTTTTCTCCAGGCTGGCTGTTTTCTTAAAGGGCTCGCTGGGGTCCACCAGTTTGGCCATCACCACATACCGATAGTCGTTGGGATAGACGCCGGGAGTAAACTTGTAAACACAGGTGGAAAGGGTGAGTATTTTGTCGCCGGTGGTGACGTCCACGTCGTAGATATATTCCGAGCGCTTGTTCGCCTCGCTGATAAGGGCGGTAAACTCCTCGTTGCTCTGGTCGGGTACGTTGTAGGGCAGGGCGATGGTGGAGTAGAAGACGGCAAACACTTCCCACACCAGTTCCTCCCCTTCTACCGAAAAGTAGATATAGGGATGCTGTTCGGCAAAGTCCTGGTCCAAGAACTTTTTCAGCTGGCTGAAGTAAGGGGCGTCGGGGTTGTCGTTCATGTCCAGAGAGTGGCCGTAAATCACCGTGTTGCGGGAAAGCCCCGCCGCGGTGCCGTCAAATTTGTTGCGGAAATCGGCGTAATAGCTCCCCGCCTGATTGTACCGCTTGTAGACGTCTTTCCGCAGGTAGTATTCGTTGTAATCGTTGGGGTACCAAACCACCACGTCGTTGATGGTGGTGTCGGGAATTTCCAGCCAGCCCACCACGTCGCTGTTGATGGCCTTGTATTCCGCAATTTTGTCCCGGTGGCTGGGCAGATGTTCCGACACCGGCCCCAGATTTTCCGGCAAGCTGGGCTCGGAAAGGGGGTTGGAGAACACAAAGTCGCTTTCGGACGGGGAGAGTTCCTCCTCTTCCCCCTGATGGCTGCAGGCCACAAACCCTGCCAGCAAAACCAGGACCAAAAGCAGACTCAGTAATTTATCCGCAGGTTTTTCTCCTGTTTGTTTCAAAGGAACAACCTCCATTGTGAAGAGATCTCCCCCTTACCGGGGAGCGGACGGCAGCCGTTGCCAATGGCCCAACGCTGCGTTATTTGAAATCATCTGAAGATAGAAGGTCAAGAGCGCAACCCTAATACTACTTCATGTTGGGAATGGCTGTCAATGGATGTTACATAATTGTAACAGCACTGTATTTATGCAGAAATCGAATGAAAACAGTCGTTAAAAATCGCCGCCCAGGTATGGAAATAAATGGAAAAAGGTTGAAAACTCTGTGGAACCCGTTAAAAATGCGGCCAAAAGGCTTTGCCATAACCTTCACCAGGCAGGCGGCGTCTTAAAGTTAGTTTCACCACAAGAAGCCAAGTTACCCGCGAAATTTGCAGTTACCTTCTGCATATTCTTGACAAAGCTTGTTGTATCCCCTTATAATAAGGTAAGTTTACGGGGTGCAAATTGTTGCACTCGCCGCTTTTTATCAAGCGGAGAGACGTTTGATTTCGATAGAAAAAGATGCTGCGCCTTGGAGCGCTTTTTTTGATTCATGGGAAAGGAAACAGGTAACAAATTGCAGAACCAGATGAAAAACCAGGATAGCAATCTTTTAGGCAGTCAGCCCGTAGGCAAATTGTTGGCAAAGTACGCGGTACCCAGTGTGGTGTCGATGGTGGTGATGGCTCTTTACAACATCGTCGACCAGATTTTTATCGCCAAAGGCGTTGGTTATATCGGAAACGGCGCCACCACCGCCGCCTTTCCGCTGGTGACCGTAAGCCTTGCTTTGGCGCTGCTGATTGGCAACGGGGCCGCGGCCTTTATCAGCCTGGAGCTTGGCCGGGGACACGCCGATAAGGCGCAGCGAACCCTGGGCAACGCGGTGCTGCTGCTGAGCTGCTCCGGCCTTTTGCTGACAACCGTCGTCTTTCTTTTTATGGAGCCGCTGCTGCGGATGCTGGGCGCTACCGAAGCCATTATGCCCCATGCGGTGGATTATGTGACCTACATCGCCATGGGATTTCCCTTTGTTATCGTCAGCACCGGAATTGCCAACATCATCCGCGCTGACGGCAGCCCACGGTATTCGATGGTGGTCAATCTGGCGGGGGCACTGCTCAACACGGTATTGGACCCCATCTTTATTTTTGCCTTAAATATGGGAGTCAAGGGCGCCGCCATCGCCACCGCCATATCTCAGGTGGTATCTTTTTCTCTAAGTATACTTTATATTCTCAAACAGGCTCATTATGTCCAGTTTTCACTGCCCAACCTGCGGCCGGATATTTCCATCATCCGCAAGGTTGTGTCGCTGGGTTCCGCCAGTTTCATTACCCAGATTTCCATCACCATTGTCAACGTGGTGCTCAACAACTCCCTGACCTATTACGGCGCCCAAAGCCCCTACGGCGCGGAAATTGCGCTGTCCGGTTTGGGAATTGTGATGAAAATCAACTCCATCTTCATCAATGTGATTTTGGGCATCGCCGTCGGCGCACAGCCCCTTCTGGGCTACAACTATGGCGCGGGCTACTATGACAGGGTGCGGAGCATCTACAAGACGGAGGTGGCGGCCACCTTCTTTATGTCGATGCTGGCCAACCTGTTGTTTGTCTTGCGCCCCGACATTCCGGTGGCCATTTTCCGGGACCAAAACCCCGTGTTTAACGAGTTTGCCGCCATGGCGACCCGAACTTTTCTCTGCTGCGTGTTCAGCGCCGGTATCCAAATCCCCTCCGCCAACTACTTCCAGGCGGTGGGCAAGCCCATGATCTCCATGGTGCTGAACATGTCCCGGCAACTGCTGATTTTGGTGCCCTGCATTTTAATTTTGCCCCATTTCTTCGGACTCAAGGGCATTTTGTATGCCATGCCTGTCACCGACATTTTGGCGATGCTGTTGGCGCTGGCCTTTATCTTTCGGGAGCTTCACCATCTGCGCCATCCCGAAGAAGCCCTCCTGCCCCAGGCGGGAGAACCAAATGCCATCGGCTAAAGGCGGACAGGCCCCGACCGGTTTGGGCACACTATCATAAGCCCCTGATGAAAGTATTAATAGGAGCGTAGGTATGGCGTATTATGAGAATATTCGCAACTTCTGCATTATAGCCCATATTGACCATGGAAAATCCACCCTGGCCGACCGCTTGCTGGAGCGGACCGAGGCGGTTTCCCAGCGGGAGATGGAAAGCCAGCTGCTGGATAATATGGACATTGAGCGGGAGCGAGGGATTACCATCAAAGCCCGCGCCGTTCGCCTCAACTACAGGGCGAAGGACGGGCAGACCTATACCTTTAACTTAATCGATACCCCCGGCCACGTGGACTTCAACTACGAAGTTTCCCGCTCCCTGGCTGCCTGCGAGGGGGCCATTCTGGTGGTGGACGCCTCCCAAGGGGTGGAGGCCCAGACGTTGGCCAACACCTACCTTGCCATCGACCACGGCCTGGAGGTGGTGCCGGTCATCAACAAAATCGACCTGCCGGCTGCCGACCCCGAGCGGGTGGCCCACGAGGTGGAGGACATCATCGGCATCCCCTGCCTGGATGCGCCCCGCATTTCCGCCAAGCAGGGAATCAACATCGAAGAGGTGCTGGAGCGGATTGTCACCGACATCCCCGCCCCCAAAGCGGACCCCGACGCCCCTTTGCGGGCCCTGATTTTTGACTCCTACTACGACAGCTACAAAGGCGTCATTGTCTATATCCGTGTGTTGGAGGGTACCTTGAAGGTGAACATGCCCATCCGCATGATGGGAACCGGCGCCGAATTTGAGGTGGTGGAGGTAGGCACCATGGGGGCCACCCGCCTCAATCCCTGCGAGGAGCTGCGGGCCGGCGAGGTGGGGTACTTTACCGCCAGCATTAAAAATGTCAAGGATACCCAGGTGGGCGACACCGTCACCGGCATGGAGCGTCCCGCCGCGGAGCCGCTGCCGGGCTATCGCAAGGCCATGCCCATGGTGTTTTGCGGCATCTATCCCCAGGACGGCGCCAAATACCCCGACCTGCGGGACGCTTTGGAAAAACTGCAGCTCAACGACGCTTCCCTCAGCTTTGAGCCGGAAACTTCGGTGGCGTTGGGGTTTGGCTTCCGCTGCGGCTTTTTGGGCCTGCTCCATCTGGAGGTCATCTTGGAGCGGCTGGAGCGGGAGTTTTCCCTCGACCTGATTACCACCACCCCCAGCGTCATTTACAAATTCGAGCTGACCAACGGCAAAACGGTGGAGGTGGACAATCCCACCAACTACCCCGACCCCTCCACCATCCAGTGTGCCTATGAGCCTTTTGTCAACGCCAACATCATGACGCCGGCGGAATTTATCGGCTCCATTATGGAGCTGTGCCAGCAGCGCCGGGGCGTTTACCTGGACACCAAGTATCTGGATACCGACCGGGTGGAGCTGCGTTACAAATTGCCTCTGGCGGAGATTATTTACGACTTCTTTGACGCCCTCAAAAGCCGAACCAAGGGGTACGCCAGCTTTGACTATGAGCTGAGCGAATACCGGGAATCCAAACTGACCAAGCTGGACATTCTCCTCAACGGGGAAATGGTGGACGCCTTGAGCTTTATCGTCCACGCCGACAGCGCCTACACCCGGGGCCGCAAGCTGGTGGAAAAGCTGAAGGAACACATTCCCCGCCAGATGTTCGAAATTCCCATTCAGGCAGCCATCGGCGGCCGAATCATCGCCCGGGAGACGGTCAAGGCTCTGCGCAAAGACGTGCTGGCCAAGTGCTACGGCGGCGACATCACCCGGAAAAAGAAGCTGCTGGAAAAGCAGAAGGAAGGCAAGAAGAAGATGCGCCAGCTGGGCAGCGTAGAGGTGCCTCAGGAAGCCTTTACCGCCGTCCTCAAGCTGGACGATTGAGGATGCTTCCTATCCCGGCAGGAGGGTTACATCCCGTGGAGGCGCTCCAAATGGACCGACAACCCATTGGGTTATATCTGCACATCCCCTTTTGCCGAAGGGGAAAGTGCCCTTATTGCGACTTTTACTCCCTCCCTTTTGGGGAAGATTTGGCTGATGCCTACACCGCCGCCCTGATTGAGGCTATGGCGACCCAGCCCTTTGGCCCAATGCAGGCGGATACGGTGTATTTCGGCGGCGGCACCCCCTCCTTGCTGGGAGCCAGAAGGCTGGATGCCCTGTTGGAGGCTGCCGCCCGTTTTTTTGCGCTTCCTAGGGACTGTGAAGTGACCTTGGAGGCAAACCCCGAAAGCGTGACTCCGGAGTTGCTGCAAAGCCTTCGGCGCAGCGGCTTTACCCGGGTTTCGGTGGGGGTGCAGAGCGGCGTGGATTCCGAACTTGCCGCTTTGGGCCGCCCCCACACGGCGCGGCAGGCCAGGCAGGCCATCGAGTGGGCTTACCAGGCGGGATTTGCCCACATCTCCGCCGATTTGATGCTGGCCATCCCGGGGCAGGGGGAAGAGAGCCTCCGGCAAAGCGTTTCCTTCCTCACCGGCCTGCCGGTGGACCATATATCCGCGTATTTATTGAAAATCGAAGAGGGAACCTCCTTCGCCCAAAGGCGGCGGGATCTTTCCCTGCCCGACGAGGACGCCTCAGCCGACCTCTATTTGCTCGGCTCCCGCCTGCTGGAGGAAGCAGGCTTTCCCCGGTACGAAATCAGCAACTTTGCAAAGCCGGGAGGGCAGTGCCGCCACAACCTCAAGTACTGGCGCTGCCAGCCATACCTGGGGCTGGGGCCTGCCGCCCACTCCTATCTGCCCCAGGGCGACGGCACCAAGGGCAGGCGCTATGCCTTCCCCAGGGACTTGAAAGCATTTTTGACGGCGGAAAACCCCTTCGCCCTGCTGGAGGACCAGGGGGAAGGGGGCGGCTGGGAGGAGCGGCTGATGCTGGCCCTGCGGTTGGAGGAAGGCTTTGACGCCAAAACCCTTCCCGACCCGTCGGCTCGAAGGGCGTTGCTGTGTAAAGCTAAAGAGCTTGCCACCCGAAACCTCTGCCAAATCCGGGGGGAAGTCATTTCCTTGACGGGAGAGGGCATGCTCCTTTCCAACAGCGTCACCGTCGCCCTGTTGGAGGCATTGGAATCCGGTTTGGAAAATTACCGTCAGCAATAATATGCATAAAAATATACGGAACGCAATATTCTACAAAGGCCAACAAAATATGCGGAAAGTCCAACCTTTCCGCATACACCATATCTTATATTTCGCCCATTACAGCTTTTCATCCAAGAGAGCGCGGAGCTGTTTGGAAAGCTCCTCGGTGCTGTGGGCGATGTCCTGCGCCATTTCGTCCAGCAGGGCGGTCAGTTCGGCGCCGGGGCCGGATTTGAAAAAGTCCCGGCTCTTTACCTTAATGTACTGTTTGAGCACCTTGCGCACCCGGTCGGCATCGGGGTCGGACCACAGGTTTTGCTTGAGGTGGTCCATCACCTGGGCGCAGTCCCGCATCAGCTCCATGTATTCGGTGCGGCTCTGTTCCCGAAACTGACGGATGGTTCTTTGCTCGTCGGCCGCGTCCAAAAATTTCAGCTCGGCCAGGGTGGCTTCGCCGCCCATTTCCTGTATTTTCTTGGCCAACGCGCGGAACTGAGCAAGGCTTTGGGGGCTTTTGGGTAAAATGGCCACCCCCTGCTTAAAATATCCGGCGCCCAGTTCTTTGAGCTTGCGCCAGACATACACCCGGTTCTTGGACGGATTAATGGGAACATTATATCCAAGGGCCAGCCAGATGATCTGCAACGGATCACTTCCCTTATGGGCAGATTGCCCAATGTATTCTGGTTTCATTGTAACCATTGTTTGCTTTTATTGTCAAGTGTCGAATTTTGTAAGCCCCTGCGGCCTATAATAGGAGGAGTCAACTATGCCAAAACGTTTTATCATCCCTCAGGGATACCAGTCTCGCCTGGATCTTGTGGAAACACAGCTGGCGATTAAAGCCGCCAAAGACATCTTTGAAAAGGAGCTGGCTAACGCCCTGAATTTGATTCGCGTGTCGGCACCCTTGTTTGTACGTCCCTCCTCGGGTTTGAACGACAACCTCAACGGAGTCGAGCGCCCCGTTCAGTTTGACGTGAAGGACTTGCCGGAAGATGTGCAGGTGGTTCAGTCTCTGGCCAAGTGGAAGCGGCTTGCCCTTTACCGGTACGGCATCGCCCCCGGCCACGGCCTTTACACCGACATGAACGCCATCCGCAGGGATGAGACACTGGATTCCCTTCACTCCATCTACGTGGACCAGTGGGACTGGGAGCTGGTCATCAACCGGGAGGATAGAACCCTGGACTTTCTCTACACCCTGGTGAAGAAGATTGTCAAGGCTCTGACCCGCACCCAATACCGGCTGTGCCAAATCTTCCCCCAGTTGGATGAATTCCTCACCGACGACGTCACCTTCATCACCACCCAGGAATTGGAGGACCGTTACCCCGACCTGCAGCCCTTCGAGCGGGAGTGCGAAATCGCCAAGGAACACGGCACCGTCTTTATCAGCCAGATTGGCAAGCCCCTCAAAAGCGGAAAACCTCACGACGGCCGCGCCCCCGACTACGACGACTGGAACCTCAACGGGGACATCATCGTGTGGAACCCGGTCATCGAGCAGGCCTTTGAGATTTCTTCCATGGGCATTCGGGTGGACGAAAACAGTCTGGCGGAACAGCTAAAAATGGCCGGCTGTGAGAACCGCCGGGAACTGATGTTCCACAAGATGCTGCTGGAGGGCAAACTGCCTCTGACCGCCGGCGGCGGCGTGGGCCAGAGCCGCATCTGCATGCTGCTGCTGCAAAAAGCCCATATTGGAGAAGTACAGGTCAGCGAATGGCCCGACGACATGGTGGAGACATGTGCCAAAAACGGCATCGTCCTTTTGTAAAGATTGGAGGAAAGATAAAGGCCATTTTGCAAAAAGATTGTCCTAAAAAATCTGGAATTTCATAGGAAACAGTTGCATTCAAATTAAAAAAATGGTATGATAACACGTAGCCTTTAACGCCTTGATAGGCTTCCAGCACCGAAATGGGAGGTGAATAATCGAATGGCAAACACCAAGACTGCGAAAAAGCGGATTAAAGTCATCGCTGCTCGGACCATGCGCAACAAGGCATATCGTTCCAGCCTTCGCACCGCTATCAAAAAAGCTGACCTGGCTTTGACCAATAGCACCGAGGATAAGGCCGAAGTGGTGCGCAGCGCTATCAAAAAGATTGATCAGGCCGTTTCCAAGGGGATTCTTCATAAGAACACTGCGGCGCGCAAAAAGTCTCAGTTGGCCAAGCGCCTCAATCAGGTTCAGGCAGGTTAAGCTGTCCCATTTTGATTCTGCCGGCAACGGCAGCCCCGTCTATCCTTCAGGGAAATACGGTGCTGCCTTTTTGCGTTACACCTGATTCTTGCCAGGGAGGGGAACGACATGTTTTGCAAACAGCGCCAAAAGCTGGCCACCATGGAACCGGGAGATTTGGGTGCCGTGGGCATTTTTGCAGCGGCCATTGCCCTTCTGGTCATGGTGGGGTTTTATGTCGTTGCCCGTTTGGCCAGGGAACGCGCCTACCGGGAAAAATGGAAAGACTATGTAGACTGCGGTTGGGCCTAGACACAAGCGTTATTGTTAAAAGGCGGATTCGTAAAAATGCGAATCCGCCTTTTCTATTGCAGCAATTTGTCGTATGTTGTAGAATTGCGTATCCATATAACTGACTGTAAAGCTTAGAGGTGTTTTATCGCTGCATTAGTTTTCGTGCACCGGTATTACCAGAAAGGCGATAGCACAATGGAAATGGGCAAATTACTCTATATTTGCGTATAATTCGACACAGTTATCACAAATAGTATTCGACATCTAGTTTACATATCGCCGCTACCAATAGTGCAGGACGCAGCGTTTTACATACACATTCATCACATAAGCAAGATCCAAAAGCATTCGTTGCAGAATTGTTGAATTTTGTATAATTACTGAGAATTATGCCGTTGTGTATAACCATTCTCCTTTTTGCAAGGGCTACTTTCTTAAATTTCAATCAAGGTAACTCACTATATACAAAATTTATAGTCAACATCTCTCATTTTGCGAATTATATTAATAAAATATTGTTTAAAATATGCTATATCGATTATCGATAGCAAAAATATTGAAACTTTATAATTAAAATATTGCAAAATCCACTATAAAGCGCTATAATTATTCGATGAATTCGCCAGTGAAAAATGAGTTTTTCAAGAAAAAATGAAGGATTGCACTTCTACGCTTTCGAGATGGCTGTTTTTCAGATTGGCAACACACTTTGTTACGAAAGGAATGTGAAAAATGTCCGGTTACAACCCCTACGATAACGTACTGGCTACCTTGGAGAGTGCGGCGAAAGTATTGGGCTATGAGCCCTCTGAGTATGAAGTGCTGAAATATCCGGAGCGCACGCTGAGGGTAGCCGTTCCGGTTCGAATGGATGACGGCAGCGTGAAGGTATTTGAAGGCTATCGGGTGCAACACAGCACCGTTCGGGGACCTGCCAAAGGCGGTTTGCGGTTCCACCCCGACGTCAACATGGATGAAGTGTCGGCTCTGGCTGCCTGGATGACCTTTAAATGCGCCGTAGCAGGAATTCCCTACGGCGGCGGCAAGGGCGGCGTGGCAGTCGACCCCAAAAAGCTCTCCAAAACCGAGCTGCAAAATCTGACTCGCAGCTTTACCAAAGCCATTGCCCCCATCATCGGGCCTGAAGTGGATATTCCTGCTCCCGACGTCAACACCACTCCCGAAATCATGGGCTGGATTGTAGATACTTATTCGACCCTTAAGGGTGCCTTTACTCCCGGGGTAGTGACCGGCAAACCCATCGCGCTGGGCGGCTCTCAGGGCCGGGTGGAAGCCACCGGACGGGGCGTTACCATCTCCGTGAAGAACGCCCTCAAGGCACTGGGACGTGAGCTGAAGGGCGCCACCGTTGCCGTACAGGGCATGGGCAACGTAGGCAGCATTTCCGCCAAGCTTCTCTATGAGGAAGGCGCCAAGATTGTGGCGGTTTCCAACACCACCGCAGCCATCTACAACCCCAACGGCCTCAACATTCCCGAAATTCTGGACTTCCTCGCTGACAAGAACAACAAGCTGAAGGACTATAAGGGCGACGTTCAGTTCATCACCAACGGCCAGCTCCTTACTCTGGATGTGGACGTGCTGGTGCCTGCCGCCATGGAAAACATGATCAACAAGGACAATGTCAACGACATTCGCGCCAAGTTGATTGTGGAAGGCGCCAACGGCCCCGTCACCGTGGAGGCTGACGCCGTTCTGGAACAAAAGGGCATCTGCGTCATTCCCGACATTCTGGCCAACGCAGGCGGCGTGGTGGTCTCTTACTTCGAGTGGGTGCAGAACCTTCAGCAGTTCTACTGGGATGAAGCAACCGTTAACCAGCGGCTGGAAAACATCATGAACGATGCCTTCCGCAATGTCTGGGAAACCGCTCAGGAGAAGAAGATCAGCATGCGCACCGCCGCTTATGTGGTCGCCGTCAGAAGAATTGTGGAGACCCTCAAGATGAGAGGCAGCATTTAACCGTTTCGTTTGCTATATAGCAGCCCATTAAGATATCTCCGATAGCCGAAGCTCTCGCCTGCGGGCGGGAGCCTTCGGCTTTTTGTCTAGTAAAACCACTCGCTAGGCGAGTGGTTCAAAAGAGGCTTTTGCCGATGAGAAAGACAATAAAAACTCCCTTTGCTAGAATAGAAGTGCGGTCTGCCAACTGCACAAGAAATA
>Ga0134092_1002011_pt1 | contig 16333 bp, 14 predicted proteins | sample 3_6taG_FD_94454 | JGI IMG/M metagenome (GOLD analysis project Ga0134092, IMG submission 94454) | Switchgrass degrading microbial communities from high solid loading bioreactors in New Hampshire, USA - 3_6_20_6_A3 metaG | ecosystem: Engineered > Bioreactor > Semi-continuous > Anaerobic >... | reverse complement strand
TATGTGCTATTGAACCGGAGAAAACTGCCGGAGGATGTGATCCAAAAATACAGAGCAGAAGGAGCGGAAGTCGTAGAGCTTTCAGGGAAGCAGTCGAGGTTTCATGTAAAATACCTTTTCGGTGATTTGGCAGACATCAACTACGGCCTGGTAAGGCATGACCCCAAGGCTTTGGCCCAACTTATCATGAAAGTGGCGGCCGGAAAGGTTACCCAGGAAGAAGTGGATGAGGGCGAGCAGCAGTAATTTCATAAGCATTACTTGAAAAACATAGACATGAAGTGAAAATTGAAAACACAACGAGGTGATGGAGATGTCGTTTTCGGCTAAAGCAAAAAATGAGCTTTGTCGTATACAATTATCGGCAAAGAAGGACTGCTGTAAATTATCGGAGCTGGCAGCCCTTATCCATATCAGCGGGAGCATTCATTTCGCCGGCCGAGAGCAAATTGCTTTAAAGATCAGCACAGAAAACGCATCCGTCGCCAGAAGAATTTATCTTCTGATCAAGGAGCTCTATAACCCGCAGATCGAAGTCCTGGTTCGGAAAAACAAGAGGCTTAGGAAGAACAACAGTTATTTGTTGCTGGTTCCCCAGTCTCAGCAAGCGAGAAAAATCCTTGAAGAAACCTGTACCCTGTATAAGGACCCAAGCGGAAATATGGGGATCCATTCCACCATTGCTCCCAGGCTGGTTAAGAAGAAATGCTGCAAGAGGTCTTATATTCGGGGAGCATTTTTGGGAGGAGGTTCCGTAAGCGATCCGGAAAAAACTTATCATTTGGAATTTGTCGTCCATAATGAGGAGTATGGAAGGAGCCTGTGCGATCTGCTCAATGAATTCGATCTGCATGCGAAAATAATTGAGCGGAAGAATAATTTTGTGGTATACTTGAAAGAAGGAGAGCACATTGTGAACCTGCTCAGCATTATCGGAGCCCATACGGCCTTGCTGGAGCTGGAAAACATCCGAATATTAAAGGATATGAGAAACAATGTCAACCGAATTGTCAACTGTGAAACGGCGAACTTGAGTAAAACCATCAATGCAGCGGTGAGGCAGAGCAAGAACATCGAATATTTGCGTGATAATCTGGGACTTCAAAAGCTGCCGCCGTCCTTAAGGGAAATTGCAGAGCTGAGGCTTAGTTATCCCGATGCCAGCTTGAAGGAATTGGGCGAGATGCTGGTTCCGTCGGTAGGCAAGTCCGGTGTGAACCACCGGTTGAGGAAGCTCGATAAGATTGCAGAGGATCTGCGAAAACAAAAGGGGGAGTTGAGTTGATAAAGGCCAAGCTGACAATTACTCATGAATCGGGGCTAAAGGCACGGACTGCTGCTTTGTTCGTTCAGGCAGCCAGCAAATTTGCTGCCCGGATTTGGCTGGAGAAGGGCTCCAAGAAAGTGGACGGGAAGAGCATCATGGGCCTTTTATCCCTGGCCGTGTCAAAGGGAGATGAGATACTGGTTGTTGTAGACGGCAAGGACGAAAATGAGGCCATGGAAGCGATCACCAGGTTTTTAGAATCGGATTTTGCCGATACCGATGCGATGATTGGATAAATGCGAAAATTGAGTTCGGCTGAGATAAGCAACTTCTAACCAAGTTGCTTTTTTCATTGTGGAAAATGCTTCAACCAATACAAGCGGGATCAAAGTCTTGTCAGCATTATAGGCAAAGTGATAAGATAGTAAAAGAAAAGCTGCATTTACAGATGAAAGGCCCGGGTTGAGCCTGTGGATTTTGAAAGGAGCGGAGGGTTTTGAGCGGCTTTGTTCATCTTCACACCCATACAGAATACAGCTTGCTGGATGGTGCCAGTCCCATTCCCAAATTATTGGACAAGGCCAAGGAACTTGGGATGGATAGCATTGCAATCACGGACCACGGTGCAATGTACGGTGTTGTTGATTTTTATAAAGAAGCGAAAAAGCGGGGTATCCATCCGGTGATAGGCTGTGAAGTCTATATTGCTCCTCGCTCGATGAGGGACAAGGAAGCCCGAACGGACAGCGACTATGCCCATTTGGTCCTTTTGGCGAAGAATCAAAAAGGCTATCAAAATCTGATTTATCTCGTATCACTGGGCTTTACCGAGGGCTTTTATTATAAACCCCGTATCGATTATGAGGTTCTTGCAGACCACTGTGAGGGCTTGATCGGCCTAAGTGCCTGCCTGGCAGGGGATATTCCGCGCTTCCTTATGAGCGGTCAGTATGATGAGGCCAGGAAATTAGCCCTTCGTTTGAATCATATGTTTGGACAGGGTTCCTTTTATTTGGAGATCCAGGATCATGGCCTGGAAGAGCAAAGGAGATTAAATCCTGAGCTTGTACGCCTAAGCCAAGAAACCGGGATTCCCCTTGTCGCAACAAATGACGTGCATTATGTAAATAGAGAAGATGCCCAATCCCATGACGTACTTCTCTGCATTCAGACCGGGAAAACGGTGGATGATGAAGATCGCCTCCGGTTTGAGACCCGGGAGTTTTACCTCAAATCGCCCGAAGAGATGGAAGCGATTTTTTATGAGTATCCGGAGGCTCTTGAAAATACGGTGAAAATTGCACAGGAGTGCAAGGTAGACTTTGATTTCGAAACCATTCATCTGCCCAAATACGATGTACCGAAGGGCTATTCGGCCGAGGAATATTTAAGGAAACTGTGCTATGAGGGTGCTAAAAGGAAGTTCCCCGTACTGACGGATGAAATCAAGGAGCGGCTGGAATATGAGCTTGACACCATTGCCAAGATGGGGTATGTGGATTATTTCCTCATCGTGTGGGATTATGTCAAGTTTGCAAAGGATCATAATATTGCGGTGGGGCCTGGGCGCGGCAGTGCAGCCGGAAGCCTGGTTGCCTATACCCTGGATATTACACAAATCGATCCCCTGAAGTACAATCTGCTCTTTGAGCGCTTTCTGAACCCTGAGAGAATCAGCATGCCCGATATTGATATTGATTTTTGCTATGAGCGGCGACAGGAAGTCATCGATTATGTCGTTCAAAAATACGGAAAGGACCGGGTCGCCCAAATTGTTACCTTTGGTACCATGGCAGCCCGCGCCGTGATTCGGGATGTGGGACGGGCGCTGAATTTGCCCTATGCCGAGGTGGATCGCATCGCAAAGATGATTCCCATGGAACTGGGAATGACCATTGATAAGGCCCTTGAAATAAACCCTGAACTGAGGGAAGCATATGAAGATGACCCCGTTGTGAAAAACCTGATCGATACTTCCAGGGATTTGGAGGGCCTACCCAGGCATGCTTCCACCCATGCGGCCGGTGTTGTGATCTCCAAGGACCCCCTGATACAGCATGTTCCCCTTCAAACCAATGATGATGTGGTGACCACCCAGTTCCCCATGGGGACTTTGGAGGAACTGGGGCTTTTGAAAATGGATTTTCTGGGATTAAGGTATTTGACGGTCATCCGGGATGCTCTGGAGCTCATTCAAATGAGCACCGGGAAAACAATCGATCTCCAGAAGCTGACCTTTGATGACCCGAAGGTATATGAAATGATCAGCCAGGGGGATACCGACGGCGTATTCCAGCTGGAGAGCAGCGGCATGCGCCAATTCCTGAAGGAACTTAAGCCCAGCAATTTTGAGGATATCATTGCAGGGATTTCCCTTTACAGGCCGGGACCGATGGATCAGATCCCCAGGTATATCGCCAATAAGCATCACCCGGAATCCATTGAATACACGGACAAGAGCTTAGAGCCCATCCTGAATGTGACCTATGGCTGCATGGTCTATCAGGAGCAGGTCATGCAGATCGTCCGGGAACTGGCCGGATACTCCCTCGGACGGTCCGATCTGGTCCGGCGCGCCATGGCAAAGAAGAAAATGGACGTCATGCAGAAGGAGCGGCATCATTTCATCTATGGAATAGAAGATGAGAAGGGCAATGTGATCGTTCCGGGTGCTTTGAGAAGGGGAATCTCAGAGGAGAAGGCCAATGAGATTTTCGATGAGATGACCAAGTTTGCCGAATATGCCTTCAATAAGTCCCATGCAGCTGCCTATGCCGTGCTGGCTTACCAGACGGCATGGCTGAAATATCATTATCCGGTGGAGTATATGGCGGCTTTGATGACCAGTGTTATGGGCAGTACGAGTAAAATAGCAAGCTATATCCAGTACTGCAGAAAAAAGAATATCGATGTGCTTCCTCCGGATGTCAACGAAAGTTATGCCAAGTTTGTGGTGGTGAACGGCAAAATCCGATTTGGCCTGGCTGCGGTTAAGAACGTAGGCCTTCCGGCCATCCAGGCGATTATTAAGGCAAGGAACGAACACGGCAGGTTTACAAGTTTTCTGGATTTCTGCCAAAAGGTAGAGGGTGCGGGAGTCAACAAGAGGATGGTTGAAAGCTTGATCAAATGCGGGGCCTTTGATTCCCTGGGTGTTCATCGTTCCCAGCTCATGGCGGTCTATGAAAAAGTTTTGGACGGAGTTGCACAGGAGAGGAAGAAAAACATAGCAGGACAGGTTTCTCTTTTTCAGACAGTCAGTGAGGGTATTACATCAAGCCTTTCGATGGATATCCTGCCGGATATAAAGGAGTTTCCGCAAAAGGTGCTTCTGTCCATGGAAAAGGAAATGCTGGGGGTCTATCTCAGCGGTCATCCTTTGACGGAGTTTAAATCGGTTCTGGAACAGCTCAATTCCACTTTGGAGCTTCAGGGTCTCAAACCCGGCGAGGAAGAGGAACAGGAGCTCCTCTTACAAAATGGGTTGCAGGACGGATCCCCTGTAAGAATCGGCGGGATCATCACCGAAAAGAAGGTAAAGGCTTCCCGCAGCGGCAATATGATGGCCTTTGTGACTTTGGAAGATTTGTACGGAACTGTCGAGATTATTGTCTTCCCAAAGATCTATCAAAAATACGGCAAGCTGCTTGACGTGGATCGAACGGTCATCGTCAATGGAAAAGTCAGTGCAAAGGAAGACGAGGATCCAAAGATTATTTGTGATGAGATAAGCCCTTTGATAAATACGATATCGCAAAAGCTCTTTATTAAAATTCAGCAGGACAAGCCCATAGACATTGAAAGACAGCTGAATCCCATACTAAAGAAATACCATGGAAACATTCCCGTCGTTCTATATATGGAAGGAACGAAGACGAAAATGATTGCAAACCGAGATCTGTGGGTGCAGGCTGACGGCAGGCTGGTAGAGGAGCTTGAGGGCTTACTAGGCCGGCAGTGCGTAAAAATGACAAGCTAAAGGGCGATTTTATACAAAATTTAGAAATGAGGAATGAGCTTTGAAAGATCGTGAGAATAATACTAGGGAGCACTTCATTTATTGCAGAACTAAATTGATTGCAGCTTTTTGTCGATATGATATAATAGGATAGGGTCTGGACAAGCGGTAGAGATTCCGCGATTATGGGGAGGATCGAGCATGGATATTGATCAGGTACTGGGAGATTACATCTGTATTGAAGCCCTTGAAGATGGGGTAAACATCATTGGATTGACCAGAGGTCGTGATACAAAATTTCATCACACAGAGAAGCTGGACAAAGGAGAAGTGATGATTGCTCAGTTTACTGAGAATACATCCGCTGTAAAAATCCGCGGCAAAGCACGGATTTTAACGAAACACGGCGAACTGATATCGGGAAGGGATAAATAGAAGCCTGGATTTGCCCTGTGTGTTTGAATGAAAAACGGTACTAGAAGGAGGAAGGCTTTAGATGTGGGTAGTGGTATATATGGCACAGAATAAAGCCAGGGCGGATCATATCAAGAGTATCTTAATGAAGGAAGGATTCCTGGTTAAGGTCAAAGCCGTCTACAAAAATGTGGCGGCGGAAGAGAACTTCTATGAGATCTATGTGCCTCAATCCGAAGCCCAAGAAGTCCATACTATTTTGATGGAGAACGGTTTTTAATTTTTTATTAAACATATGACGGCTGATACTATCCTTTGTCTTAAACCCGATATTTCAGGTGGAACGGAAGAAGAATGAACGAATTTTTAGCCTATTGCTAAAATAATATATACATTTATATGGGAGCAGGAGGAATAATATGAAGACAATAGGTGTTCTGACAAGCGGCGGAGACGCACCGGGTATGAATGCCGCCATACGGGCAGTTGTTCGAACAGCGATCTATAATAATATCAGAGTGCTGGGAGTTTATAAAGGCTACAACGGTCTTATCAACGGTGAGATCAAGGAAATGGATCTTGCTTCTGTAGGGGATATCATCCATCGAGGAGGAACGATTCTTCATACAGCCAGATGCGAGGAAATGAAGACACCGGAAGGACAGAAAAAAGCAATCAATGTCATTAAGGTGTTTGGTATAGAAGGATTGGTTGTCATTGGCGGAGACGGCTCCTTCAGAGGGGCTCAGGTATTGAGCAAAGCAGGAATCCCCACTGTAGGAATTCCGGGTACCATAGACAACGATATTGGTTGTACAGACTATACGATAGGATTTGATACCGCCGTAAATACCGTTTTGGATGCTATAAATAAGATCCGCGATACCGTTACCTCCCATGAAAGGGCCAACATCATCGAAGTAATGGGCAGGGATGCCGGAGATATCGCCCTATATTCAGGAATCGGCGGTGGGGCGGAAAATATCATTGTTCCAGAGGTAGAGCTGGACATGGAGGATTTGTGCCAGCGCCTGATCCAGGGACGCAACAGGGGTAAGCGTTCCCATATCATCATTTTGGCGGAAGGCGTCGGCCAGGGATATAAATTAGGCAAGGAGATAGAAGCTAAAACAGGCATAGAAACCCGTGTTACGGTTTTGGGCCATATTCAAAGGGGAGGAAGTCCGACTGCCTTTGATCGGCTCCTGGCAAGCCGGATGGGGGCCCATGCCGTGAAACTGTTAAGTCAGGGCATTGGCAATCGAGTGGTTTGCATTCGAGACAACAAGATCGTTGACTATGACATTGAGGAAGCCCTGGCCATGCAGAGAAAATTCGATATGGAGTTGTACGAGCTGTCGAAAGTCCTATCCATTTAGGGAGGTTCTATGAGAAAAACAAAAATCATTTGCACCCTGGGGCCTGTCAGCGAGAATCCCCAAATTTTAAAAAAGCTGCTGGAGCAGGGGGCAAATGTGATTCGGCTGAATTTTTCCCATGGGGATCATGAAGAGCATGGGAGGAGGATTGCTCTCATCAAACAGTACAGGGATGAATTGAAGCTCCCTGTTGCTATTCTGCTCGATACGAAGGGGCCGGAAATCCGCCTTGGAAAGTTCAAAAATAAGCGGGTTGAGCTTCAGGAAGGGCAGATTTTTGTCTTAACCACTGAGGAGTTGCCGGGTGATGAAAGCAAGGTTTCCATTTCCTATAAGGGCATAACCAGGGATGTGAGCCGCGGGGACCGGATTCTTTTGGATGACGGCCTGATTGAACTGAAAGTACTGGAAGTCGGCCAGGAAGATGTGGTCTGTCAGGTCATGAATTCGGGAGAAGTGAGCGATCACAAAGGGGTGAATGTACCCGGAGTTGCCTTGAACATCCCTTCCATCACGGAGAAGGATATCGAAGATATTAAATTTGGTATTGAAAATGATATTGACTACATTGCAGCATCCTTTTCCCGAAAGCCCTCAGATATTCTGGCGATCCGCAAAATTTTGGAGGATTTTAACGGAAGCCATATCGGCATTATAGCCAAGATCGAAAACCGGCAGGGAATCGAGAACATCGATGATATTATCAAAGTAGCCGACGGCATCATGATAGCCAGGGGAGATCTGGGGGTGGAGATCCCTGCGGAGGACGTTCCTGTCGTTCAAAAAATGGTCATCGATAAGTGTATCAAAGCCGGGAAGCCGGTGATTACAGCCACTCAGATGCTGGAATCCATGATACGGAATCCCAGACCGACCCGTGCTGAAGTCAGCGATGTAGCCAATGCCATCTATGACGGAACGGACGCGATCATGCTGTCCGGCGAAACGGCGGCCGGAAGATACCCGGTGGAAGCTTTGAAGATCATGTCCAAGATTGCAGAGCGGGTAGAGGCCAGCGTGGACTATAAGAAGGCCTTTGAAAGCAGGCATACGGACAGTGCTGTTACCGTTACCAATGCCATAGGGCATGCCACTTGTTCCATAGCCCATGACCTGGGAGCCGCTGCAATTATAACAGCCACCAATACGGGCTATACTGCAAGGATGGTTGCCAAGTATCGGCCGGCCTGCCATATTATCGCCACCACCACCTCAAAGAGCACCTACAGGAAACTGGCCTTGATCTGGGGTGTAACGCCCTATGTTACAGAGATCATGGAAGGGACCGATTCCATGATTGAAAATTCAACGAAGATTGCCGTAGAAACCGGTATTGTAAAAAACGGTGATTTGGTCGTTATTACGGCCGGTATACCGGTGGGAGTGAGCGGGTCCACCAATCTCATCAAGGTACATATCGTCGGAGACATATTGATCAAGGGCCTGGGGGTAGGGACGAAGCCGGCTTATGGCAAGGTGTGTGTGGTGGGCGATGCAGGAGAAGCCCAGGCGAAATTTCAAGAAGGAGACATCCTGGTTGTCAAAGCCAGCGACAATTCCTTTATGCCTTTTTTGAAGAAGGCGGCAGGAATCATTGCTGAGGAAAGCGGCGTTACTTCCCATGCGGCTATTGTCGGCCTGTCTCTGGAGATTCCCACTGTGGTGGGAGCGGAAGAAGCCACTGAAATCCTCAAAGACGGAATGTTTGTAACCATTGATCCCATAAGGGGCTTTGTCTATAACGGAGAAGCCAAAGTGGTATAATTGCGGCTCATGTGAAACGGTGGGCCGAAAGCCGGAAGAGCGGGAGATGAGTAGGTTGTTTACAGTGGAATCGAAGATACGGGTGCGGTATAAAGAAACGGACCAGATGGGCATTGCCCATCATTCCAATTATTATCCCTGGTTTGAGGTTGCCAGGACCGAGTTGATGCGGGCAAAGGGCCTGACCTATCGGGAAATGGAAGAGAGGGGCCTCATGCTCCCCCTGGTGGAGACCCACTGCAGGTACAGGCAAGGGGCAAAGTACGATGATCTCCTCACCATCCGATGCTTCATTTCGCAGTTTAACGGGGTACGCCTCACCGTTGAGTATGAGGTGATACGGGATGAAGACGGTGCCCTGATTGCCCAGGGCAAAACGGTTCATGCGGTGACCAACCGTGAGTTGAAGCCCGTGAATCTTCGGAAAGCAGATCCGGAAATCTACGAGCTTTTCATGAGCTGCCTGTAAGTTGAATGGTTGAAAAAAGGACGGTTTGTTACACCGTCCTTTTTTTACAGTTCTTGCTTTTTACCCTCGATGGTGATGAGGACCTTTCTTAAGGGAATGTTTTTGCCTGAGGATCGGATGGCCTGTTCGGCAGCATAGACGATGCCGGAGCAGCAGGGTACTTCCATGAAAGCGACGGTAACGCTCTGGATGCTGTTGGATTTTAGGATTGCCGTCAGCTTCTCCGTATAGAAGTCGATATCATCCAGCTTCGGGCATCCCACCACAACCTTCTTGCCTTTCAAAAGCTTCGGATGGTAATCGGGATAAGCAAAGGGCACGCAGTCAGACGTGATCAAAAGGTCGGCATTCTCAAAATAGGGCGCTTTTACCGGGACCAGGCTAAGCTGGACAGGCCACTGCTGGAGCTGCGGTTTCAGGCTAAATGCAATATCTCCGGCTCCGGCCTCTTCCGGTACTGTCTCGCACTGGCGGCTTAATACCCTCATGCGGCTACCGGGGCAGCCGCCTTCGTGGTGTCCGTGGCCATGGTGGTGAACAGCGGGCCTTACGCTTTCTCTGGTTCTTCTTACATGCTCCATTGCAGCCTCTTCGTCGAAATCCTCGGCTTCCCTTTCAATGATGGACAGGGCGCCTTGAGGGCATTCACCCAGGCAGGCTCCCAGGCCGTCGCAGTATTGGTCCTTTACCAATTTTGCTTTTCCGTTAATAATTGCGATGGCTCCCTCTGCACAGGAAGGGACGCACAGTCCGCATCCGTTGCATTTATCTTCATCAATATGGATAATCTTTCTGATCATTTCAATTCCTCCGCTTTATTTTTTATGGTACCATTATAGCTTGGATCGAAATAAAAGAATGTAATATATATCACATATTCCGATAATTTTATGATTTTTTTAATCGAAATTTACATGAGTCGCATAATTTTCAGCAGCGGAGGATGGTAATCTCATTGCATGTCGGCTATTAATGTAGTATAAAAGGATTGAAGGTTTAATAAATTACGTTGAGATTCTTTTAGGCCAGGCCGAAGACAGAATATATGGAATAGGAGGATACCGGATGATACCGAAGGTGGATTTTTTTGGAACACAGGTTTCTCGATTGGTCCTGGGAGACAACCCCTTTAACGGGCATTCCTACATACCGGACATCCACAGCGGAGAAGAAATGATGGATTATTACACGGCCGATCGATGTGTAGAGACCTTGTTTGAAGCGGAAGAAAACGGAATAGACACCTATATCGCCCTTGCAGATCCTTTCATACTCCGGATCATTCGCCAATATCGGAATGAAGGGGGCAAGATGAAGATTATTTTTCAGTCCTATCCCAATATAGAGCTGGAGACGAACATTCGGATGATGGAGAAATGCAGCCCCATTGCGATTTATCATCAGGGCGGCACGGCTGATTATATGTGTGAGACGGGTCAGGTAGATCTGCTGCGCAGCAGAATCAAGCTGATAAAGCAGACCGGGTTACCCGCAGGCCTGGGGACCCATGTTCCGGAGACGGTTTTGAAGGCCGAAGAGGAGGATTGGGGAGTGGACTTTTACATGACCTGCCTGTACAATGCCCGAAGGACCCAGCGAGGCCAGCAAAGCGGTTTTATCACTGGCAAGCCCAAATACCTGGTATTCTATCCTGAGGACCGTTTTTTGATGTTTGACGTGATCAGGAAAATACAAAAGCCCTGTATTGCATTCAAGATATTTGCCGGAGGGCAGATTTTCAGCGGCAAGGCCCAGGAGGAGATACCGGCTGTGATCGAAGCGGCTTTCAGGGAAACCTTTGAGAATATTAAGCCCAATGATTTGGTCAGTATAGGGGTATTTCAAAAATACAAGAATCAACTGAAAGAAAATGTGGATATAGCCAGGAAGGTATTGAAATAGAAGGGCTTGGGAGCCGGCAGAGTAAGTTCTTGCTGACTCATTCATTCGTCTCACTTAGCCCAATAAGGATTCAATATACAGGTAATGCTGAGAAAGGAAATGGATTTGAGAATGGAATAGGGCTGTCGCACTGAGATGGCATTTTCTTGTGCGGCAGCCTGAGTAATGTTTCAAAAGAAACCGGCGAAAGCAAAGCAATAAGAAGCTTTTGCCGGTTTTTTTATTATTTCGGATAAAGGAGGGAGCGCAGCTTCCCAGTTTTGCGGCATTTCCTTTTTCACGGAACGCTATACCGGTCATTTTCATAAAGTCTTATGGCATGTTCATAGATTTTGCATGTGTCATCCACCATATTATTAATATCAAAGTATTCTACTGCAATTTTCCTGGCTATATTTCTGGCTTTTTCCAGGTAGTCGCGGTTCTGATAGAAAAATAAAATATCTTTCGCAATTTGGGATACGTTTAATTTAGAGAATCCATGTTTCAGTGCGCCGCTTAATTGAACATGATTTCCGTTTTGAAACCATTTTGGCCGTACCAGCCCTCCATACCCTTCTGCCAGAAGAAAGCCGGCATTTCCGCAGGCCATGGCTTCCCGCAGTGCCCGGCCGCGGGCAAAAGCCATATGGCTCCATTGAAGGTATGGAAGTATATCATGGGCCCACCCGCAGACCTCCATTCCCCTTACATTTGCACCGAGGGGATGGCCTATGACTTTTGCTTCAATATCTGCTCCCTGCCTCCGGAGCATCTGTATTGCCTTCGCCAGGTATTCCGCCCCTGATGAGGCAGCTCCGCTCGTCCGGCCTAGCCACACAATCCGCAGGGTATTGTCATAGGAGGAATTATCCCCAGGCCTAAAATGCTCTGTGTCGATGCCGTTATAGATGATATGTATTTTATCTTGAAATTCCGGTCCGGCTGATTTTGCCACTTCAGGTCCAATTGCGATGATACCCTTTGCTGCTGAGAGCTCATGATGGTAATGCTTGCTCCAGTGGATGACCCCGTGGAGAGTCACCACAAAGGGAATATCCATATATCCGGCAAGAGCCATTGCAGTTGGAAGGGTCAAAGGCGAGTGGGAGTGAATTAAAGTGAATTCCTTGTCTCTAATTTGATCCAGCAAGCTTTTACCGGAGCTGTAATAGAACCGAGGGATTCCTTCGAGGGACGCTTCCATAGCCTGAATATCCATTTCAGATACCTTGAATAAGTTTTTTGTTGCTGGGTTATGGACCATCCCTATGACAGGTTCTAACCCCCTTTTTTGCAAGTGAAAAGCCAGGTCTCTGACATGGGTAAAGACGCCGCATTTTGCCACAATGGAGAGGAGCAGTATCCGCACGAACATCACCTGCTTTCTTTGTAACCATGGTATGCAGGATTTTCATTTATGTGCCTTGCACAAAAGAAGGCCGGTGAAGAGTAGTATATAGTATGCCTTGAGGAGTTTGTGATCATTGAAGAGGTGACCTCCCTATGGGACAAAAAGTACTCATTGGATTATTTTGCAATAATTTGGATCCTGTTCCGTTTTACAACGGATGTGAGGTTATGCCAATCGAAATAATGAAGTTCACAGAAAAGGGAATTAACTGGAAGAACAAAAGGATAAAGGGCATCATTCTCAGAAATGGCCATTGGGTTGAAGCAGAGATGCGATTTCCCGATGTTGTCTATAATAGGTGCTACACAAGCTCAGTAAAAATGACCCGCAGGTTAGAGAAAGTCATAGGAAAGGGAAAGGTTTTCAACGCTTTTACCCTGTTTGATAAGCATTTGATCTTTCACATTCTTAGTAAAAGCAGCTTAAAGGATTTCATCATTCCGACATTCAGCTATAGTCCCAAAACATTGCTCGCACTTCTGAAAAAGGAAGGTAAAGCCTTGATAAAGCCTGCCAAAGGCTCGATGGCCAGCCACGTATATAAGATTGCTTCAGAAGAGGGTAAGTTTAAAGTATATTTGCATACTTCATTATCACCGAAATGCTTTGACAAGCCCGAGTCCCTGATCCGCTACCTGGCAGAGGTTATGAAAAGGAGAAAGTTCATCATTCAGCCATTCATAGAGTTTTTTAAGGTAAACGGGCATATGTTTGACATGCGCCTTCTGGTTCAAAAGAACGGCAAGGGCCTATGGGATGTCACTGCAGATATCAGCAGAGTGTGCTATAAAGAATCCTTTGTTTCCAATATTGTATATGCCCTGAAAACTGTCAAGGATGCCCTTGTGGGTACTGGATATGAGGACACGCTTTTGCCCCGTATGAAGAAAATCGCAATTGTTGCTGCCAAAATTTTGGATAAGAATCTGTACAGCCTAGGGGAGATCAGCGTTGATTTTGGAATTGGTGCTGACGGCAGGCTTTGGATCATTGAAATGAACGGCAAGCCATATAAGCTTGTATATCAGGAGATCAGCAGCGATGCCTTTCAAAAGGTGTTCAGGATGCCGATGGAATACGCCTTGTATCTGGCCGGGAAATGATTTTGATTTCATCTATGAATGTAAGGAGCTTAAATGTAACCATCAAATTCCACTGGCATATGATGACAATAAGGATATGATAAAGGGGAGTAGTGTTTATGAGCTTTAGACATACATTTCTTTATGTGACCAATATTGGAACCGGTAACGTGGAAATCTTCAACCTGTCAACCAATGCAGAAAATCCCCCCAGTATACGTACATTTGGGGAAGGTTTCCTCAGTTCTCCTTGCGGGATGGCTGTAGATGTAAATACTCTATATATTGCCAATGCCGGGGGTGATCAGGACATTGAGGTTTTTGACATTACCAATCGTGGAAACCCGGTCCGGGTTGGGGAGTTTGGCGGCGGAGATTTGAGCAATCCCAATGCTTTGCTCCTGGTAGGTGCTTTTCTTTATGTAACAAACCTTACCAGCTCAACGATAGAAGTCTATCATACCGCAAACAATCCACAAAATCCGGATAAAGTCACAGAGTTTGGAGCAGGTCAGTTAAATAGGCCAAACGGTTTAGCCTTTGTAGGAAGCGGTGTGCTGGGAACCATCCTGTATGTGTCAAATTCAGAAGATGCAACGATCGAAATATATAACATTTCTGATCCGGCAAATCCTCAACATATAGGGCAATTCGGCGGCCTGACCGAAATTAGCCATCCCATTGGCTTAATGGTATTTAGTAATCTGCTTTATGTGGCCAATTTTGACGGAATTCATGGAAACACGATAGCGATCTATGATTTGGCAGATCCCTTGGATCCGCAGTTTGTGGGAAGGTTCGGCGCAGGGCTGTTAAGCGGTCCTACCGAGATGACAAGAAATGTAGAGCTTCTTTATGTTGTGAATGAAAATGCCAATAATATCGAGGTCTTTAGCCTATCGCCTGATCCAAGGAACCCGGTTCACATAGGAGAATTCTCAGGCAACTTAAGTGCACCTTTTGGAATCTTTGTGGTGGAGCCCCTTGCTCCATAAAATGCACGAATCTTCAATCAAGTTTGTGTCATTTGGCCGATAGAAATAATGAGCGATGAACTGAGTCAGTGGGGATGATTCCCACTGACTTTTTCATGTCCATATTTCATTGGTTGACTGCAGAAAATGGATAGGGTATGATGAATGGTGTAAAATTTGCCTTTATTATGATAGTTTTAGGCTACTATCATAAACTATCAAATGAAAACAAGTCTATAAGGAGAATCAGCTGATGGGAAAAGCAGAAAACTCGAAAGTGAACCAGGAGATTCCGGTTAAAAAGAATGAAGATTATGAAATGAATATAGAAAACATGGGCGTAAACGGAGAAGGAATCGGAAGAATCGATGGATTTACCGTTTTTGTTGAAGGTGCTCTGCCGGGAGAACGGGTAAAGGTCAAGATTGTGAAGGTTACAAAGAGCTTTGCCTATGGAAAGCTCCTAAAAATTATTCAAGCTTCCGGAGACAGGGTAGAGCCCCCGTGCCCCCATGCGAAGCGATGCGGCGGATGCCAGCTCCAGCATTTGAGTTATGAAAGCCAGCTCAAATTTAAAACCCAGCTGGTAAAGGATGCCCTGGAGCGAATCGGAAAGCTTGAAGGCGTTGTGGTAAAGGACACCCTCGGTATGGAGCATCCCTGGAAATACCGGAATAAGGCACAGTATCCGGTAGGTTTGGTAAAAGGCAAGCTGGCGATCGGTTTTTTTGCGCCCCGGAGCCATGACATCATCAATCTGGAACAATGCGACATTCAACACGGGATTAATGAAAAAGTCATTGAGATCTTCCGGAGATTTATCAATACATATAATATCCCTGTTTATGATGAAGTAAACCACAAGGGGATCATCCGCCATATCCTCACAAAGGTTGGGTTCAAGAGCCGTCAGCTCATGGTGGTGGTTGTCACAAACGGGTTCGAATTGCCAAGGAAGAAGGAATTGGTGGACATGCTGCGCAAGGGGATTCCCAGCATCAACAGTATCGTGCAGAACATCAACTCGGCCAAGACGAATGTGATCCTGGGGGAGAAAAACATCACCCTGTGGGGTCAGGATTATATCGTAGATGCCATAGGCGAGCTCAAATTTAAGATATCCCCTTTATCCTTTTTCCAGATCAATCCCGTTCAAACGGAGATATTGTACGGTAAGGCTTTGGAATATGCCGCTTTGACAGGTCAGGAGCGGGTTATTGACGCCTACTGCGGAATAGGCACCATTTCCCTGTTTTTAGCCAAACATGCATCCAAGGTATACGGAGTGGAAGTGGTTCCCCAGGCTATTGAGGATGCAAAGGAGAATGCCAGGCTCAACGGAATAGAGAATGTAGAATTTATAACCGGGGAAGCGGAGGAAGTCATTCCAAGGATGGCCCGGTTGGGACTAAAAGCAGATGTGGTAGTGGTGGATCCGCCCAGAAAAGGATGCGACCAAAAGCTGTTGGACGCTGTTTTGGAGATTGCACCAAAGAGAATTGTGTATGTTTCCTGTAATCCTGCAACATTGGCAAGGGATTTGAAGTACTTAAGTGAAAATCAGTATCAGGTGTTGGAAGTTCAGCCTGTAGACATGTTTCCCCAGACGGTGCATGTGGAGACGATAGCTCGAATACAAAGAGCAGATTTTTAGAAGTCCTTAATTTTAGGCACTTTTATCAGCATTATACTTTTGACCCGGTAGATGATTTAGCTCGTAATAAGCAGATA
>Ga0134092_1002007_pt1 | contig 16371 bp, 16 predicted proteins | sample 3_6taG_FD_94454 | JGI IMG/M metagenome (GOLD analysis project Ga0134092, IMG submission 94454) | Switchgrass degrading microbial communities from high solid loading bioreactors in New Hampshire, USA - 3_6_20_6_A3 metaG | ecosystem: Engineered > Bioreactor > Semi-continuous > Anaerobic >... | reverse complement strand
TACCAGCCGAAAGACATAGATATTTCTTTTTCGGCTGGTAATTTAATGGGGGAGGGGTGTGGGGAGGGGTGTGGGGAGGGGGAAACCGCAAATCGAATGCCAAACCGGATTTTATCAAAAAGACACACTACCCCCCTGGTGTAAAATATTCGGTACTTAATCATCAAATATATCGCACTTATCCTTGCTGCACTTATTACAGGACTCATCAAAATGCTTACAGTTCCTGCAATCCCGTTCTTTCATCGTTTTGATGACTCTTCGGTTATATCCCGGTTTCTCCTGCATAATGAGCTCATACTCCCGTAACTGCCCTTCTGTAAAGTACATAGGAGTCCCTCCTTTCAAAAAGGGCATAAAAAAACGGCCTCCCTTTGTAAAATGGTTATCTTACACAATGGCCACATCCTGTTTTATCTTTCCTGTTCCCTTTGCCGTTTTTTGTACCAACTCTCAAGTAATTGGACGATCAAATCTTCCTTTTGCTTTTCGGTAAAGTTTTTAGGGAAAAATCGGTCTATACGCTCGCGATGAATGTGGAACTTTTCTTTTTGGTTAGGCTTTTCCTCAGTAAGGATGGAAAATATGACATCAATATTCAGTCTGCCGTCCTGGCTTAGTCTCTTCATTCTCTGCGCTTGTGAGAGTGATGGAGTACAGTCCTCTGATTGCATGGTCTTATATAGGTCTTGCTGTTCATTTTCGGTCAGGTAAGAAATTTCAACAGCAGGGTTAAATGCTATTCGTTTATCGTCCACCATTTCAAGAATAGAGGGTATAAGCTCGGTTAAGCGGATGTAACGGTATATTTGATTTCTGCTTTCACCACTCTTATCAGCAAGTTCTTCGTATGAATTTAACTTTTTCCCAAGTTGGGAAAAGGTTAAATCTGTTCTTTGTCCCTGCCTATTCATGGCTTCCAGCTTCATCTTATATGCAAAAGCTTTTTCGCTCGGAAGAATGTTTTCCCTTTGCAGATTGCTGTCAACCATGATAATTGTCGCCTCATCATCATCCAGATTGCGGACAATACATGGCATGGTTTCACGGCCTGCAAGCTCACTTGCCTTTTTTCGCCGGTGTCCGGCTACCATTTCATAGCCGCCGTCTGCTTTTGGCCGCACAAGACCGGGAACTAATACTCCATACTGTTTTACGCTATCAGCCATCTCCAGCATAGCTTCGTCCGCCTTTACCTTAAAAGGATGATTAGGAAAATCACTGATTTCCGACAGAGGTATTTCCAACACTTTTTCACGTTGACTATCTACACGACTTTCCTCCGTGGAAAACAGGTCATCTACTGATGTCAGTTTTATACTGTCTCTTGCGTTGCTCTTTGCCAATGTCCTGCACCTCCTTTGTGAAGGCCTGATAAGCTTTAGCTGCAATACCGTGTGGATCATGCATATAGATGCTTTTCCCCTCGGCACTCGTTTCAGCTGCCCGGATTGATAAGGGAATTTCCGTTTGGAACACTCGTAGTTTGTCGCCGTAGTCCCGCCGTAAAATAAAGGAAATATCCTTTGCAAAGTTGGTACGATTATCTACCATTGTGAGTAGAACACCGTCGATGGTCAGTTTAGGATTGATTTGCCTCCTTACCCTGGCAATAGTCTGTAGAAGCTGTGTCATTCCTTTTGCTGGCAGGTAATGAGCCTGTACCGGAATAATCACGCTGTCTGCTGCGGCAAGGGCATTGATTGTCAACATACCCAAACTCGGCATACAATCAATCAGTACATAATCATATTTGTCTTTAACCGTACTGATATATGTGCGAAGTACTGTTTCTCGACTCATGGTATTAACCAGTGAAACCTCAATGGCAGACAGTTCTATATTGCCCGGCATAAGGTCTACACCTTCCGCATGATGAAGGATGCCTTCATTATGCTCATACGGTTCCTCCATCATGATTTTAGTAAGGATAGTAGCCAATGAAACAGGCAAATTGTCTGGTTCCTGGTAACCCAGTGAATCCGTCAGATTACCCTGCGCGTCAGCGTCTACCAAGAGCACTTTATTACCTTGTGCAGCAAGACCGATACCGAGGTTAACAGTCGTGGTTGTTTTACCGGTGCCCCCTTTCTGATTAGCAAGTGCGATTACTTTTGACACTTAAAATTCCTCCTTTCACGCAAAAAAGCCGCTTGCTTTATCATTGAATAAAGAAAACGGCTTTTTTCTTATAATCATTATTTATTTAGGTTATGTTAAAAAATAGTGTTAGCAGTTGGAATTCTGAAAGGAAACCTTACAGTAAATCTTTAATTTGATTTAGAAATCAAAAAAATAGTGTCTACTCATTATAGGCATATATGACATATTAGGAATTAGTGCATCGAATAATCTGTACTTTAATATTTCTTTTTCTACAAACCCATTCTAACGCTGGATCTCCGTTCTGACACAAAATTACAGGGACTATTATGTTTGCTTGATATTGCCTTTCAAACATATCCATACCTGCTATTACCTGGCCAATCACTAATCGATTGAGATTCTTTTTTACTTCAATTAACTCAACTGTTTTTTTCTGAAACAGGTTAAGAAGTTCATTAAGAGTATACTCTTTGGAATTAAAAACTTTAGGTTCTTCATAGTCTTTTTCACTGCTCACGATAATCCCATCAATCCGACGGATTTTTGATTCAAGCGGCCAGTTCCCAAGTCCTCTATTACCAATAGGTACTTCTAAAAACAAACTTCCCTTTGAAGTACTCCAGTATTGATAAAGTAACTTATCTTCAAAATTTTTAGGTTTCCATTTTTCCATACTATTCAACCCCACTTCACCTTACCACGCAAACTGTTCTTTGCCAAAAACTAATGTCTTTAAAGCACTTATGTAGGTATATAACATAGGCGAGATACAAATCTGATGTTATATATTTTTTCAATATCAAACTTTTTATAGGCTCGATTTACAGCTCTGATTCTTTGTCGAGACAAATTAATTGGAGTCTTTCCTATGTAATATTGATATTTATTCAATAGTTGTTCCCAATCCTTAACCTTATAATCTGTTTTGTTATAAGCATATTCAAATGCTTTACGACTAAACTCCCGACTTTGTTCAATTAATTCAATTTGATCTTTTACCGAGACTAATCCCTCGTGAGGATATATTTTTCTACCACAATCCATTCTTTTGTATATAAGATTGCATAATTTTTCACTATGCTTAAATTTATACATTTCAAAATCCATGTCGTCTTGTAAATCCATGTGATCATTCATTAGTATTGCATAACCTGTTTGCATATGACTTCTCATAAAAGGCTGAAAACCAATAGGAAGTATATTGCCCTCCAATGATAAATCACATCCAAGTAACAAATCTGTTAATTCTGTATTCTTTTTGAATATGATACCATACTGAGTATTTTCATTTCTATTAAAATCTGATTTCGTTAACGGAGACCACATATTGTAATTTTTATTATATTTACAACAGGCGAAAAACAAAGCTACTTCAAAGTCATTTGTAATGTCCAACCACTGGGTTTTCAGGCCATAGTGTTGAGCAAGTTGCTCTGATAGGACGCTAACACCTTTTTCCAAAAAATCAGCGGTATGTTGAAATTTGAAAAGCAATGTATTAAATTCAGCTATTTTCATATCAGCAACAAAACGTTCAACAGCTCTTTCTTCTTCATTCTCTATATTATTTAAAAACCTGCACAGTGATGGCGATGTAGAAGGATATAGCTGGTTCTCACCGCGATAATAGAAACTTCTTCTTGCTTGCCGCACTACAGTTCCATGTGGATATACCATCATAAACCCGTCAGTATACATGTCAGACATAACTTCTTTATAAAAATTCAAGCGAAAATCTCCTTTAGCATAAGGATCTTTTCCTGACATCCGATTTATTTTAATATTTTCAGCAAAAATCTTGTCTTTTTCATTTAACTTTAATAATTCAAAAATATCAGATTCACTGAGTTCTTGAATACTGTTAATATCCCTCAATTCTGTTATTCACCTCTGCAATTCTCCAATTCCCAAAATGATTAATTGATTTAATTTAATTTAATTATATCATTTATACAAACTGTTTTTATGTATTTAAAGGGAAGGAAAGGTAATATTTAAATGAGCGCTGGCTAACATACATACCCCCATTATTATCCATCTTCTTTGCAATTCAAAATGATTATTTATTCAATAAAAAAGCCATTTGCTCTATAAGAGAACAAACGGCACTATCTTCATAGTTGCAATTCACGATTGTACAAATAATCAATAACACTCTTTTTGGGGAAAAGGTATTTGCTATGGTGTTTTATATACTTTAAGTTGCCGGACTTGCACCATGAAATTATTGTGCTTGGTGAGTGACCGGTAACTTGTTGTATATATTTACTTGTCAGCATATCTGGATAATCTGCAAATTGCATTTCAAGATATTGCTTATAATCTTTAACCTCATTTATGCCTTTTAGTTTGTAATGGTTTTTATATTGGTCAGGTCGCGATTTAAACTTAAATCTTCTAATTGAGCCTGGCAAAAATGGGTTATTATAATGATTCGGCAAATAATATTTTTCAGGATTTTTGTCTCTGTCTTCTAAAAAGAAAATAATATCTTTTATTGCAATTTTGTATCTGCGTGTCTTTCTTCCAGAATCAATGCAAGGAATGAAACCATTTTTTATATAATATAGTGCTGTGTTTTTACTTATATGACATATCCTATAAAACTGATCTTTCGTTACAAATTCAGGATACTTACTTAATAGGAAGCTATAATCAGGCATTCCGAGCACCTCGCTTCACCATAAGCATGTCAAAGAGCTGCTCGTACTGTTTGGCTTGCTCTTTATGTATGCTTGATTTCCTTGTTATACTTCGATAGTATGTGCTGGTTAAAAAATCAAGAAATGCATCTTTCGTTATAAGAGTCCCTTTACCTCGGTTAAGTGATTGTATCCGCTTATTTTTATAAGTAAGAGGCTTCAGTTCATTACGTAATATCCAATTGTTCACTGTTGTCTTTCCATACCCGGTAAAACGCACTATATCAGAAACCAAAAGCAATTGAGGAAAGTCACGTAGTTGCTTTTGATAATAATTGCGTAAATTTTTAACAAACTCATTTTCCAATTCACAAAAACACATCTTTTTATATTGATATAGAAGGATGTCTGTAATCTTTATCCGTTGTCTTCTTCCTTCTGGTGTATTTACATATTCAAAGGGAATAAGGCCTTTTTTTTGAATTGAGTAGGCAGTTGATGTGCAAATACCCAAGATTTTGCACATCTCTTTTTGCGTGACATATTCAGGATAATGGTCAATTACCGAACGACAATATTCATTATAATTCATTTACTTCACTCACTTTCTAAAATTTATCAACGGCAAGTGGTGAAGTATGTTTTAGTCCTTAAAGATTATAGAACTTTTGAGTTCTATCCGAGTTCTATCCAAAACAGGTTTCGGATAACAAATTTTTGTGATTTTTCGTCATGCTTGATTTTCATTGCAAGCACAAAGAAAACTCCCTGAGGCTCTTATCTACCAAGGTTTTCCGGTGTTTTTATCTACATGCATTTACTGCCAACCTCCACTAAGTTCTAAGTTTATCGGAGCTCTCGAAATCAGGTTGTCGCGCAAGCGGCACGTGAGTTCGAATCTCACCGCCTCCGCCATCAACCTGTTTGCAGTTAATGCAACAGGTTTTTTAATTTTTTAGAATAAAAACGTAACAACAGGCAATATAGAGGAATTTGAATTAATTTGCTGTTATGAAGGGTATAAAAATGGAATAAGGTAACTAAAATTATTGACACCTTGTTTAAACTGTATTAGCATAGTAATTGTTTTTGTAAAAAGCCTAAACTTTGCCACCGGGTAAAGTTTTTAAGGTGTTCTGAAACATTCCGTAACGTCTTAGAAGGAGTGTTTTTAGGACACTTTTTTACTGTGAAGGGGGATTATATGGAAAAGTCTGTTTTGAAGAAATTTATCAAGTATGTCAGCTTGAATGTATTAGGAATGATTGGACTATCTTGCTACATTTTAGCAGACACTTTTTTTATAGCTAAAGCACTAGGAGCTACCGGTATTGCAGCACTTAATTTTTCCATTTCGGTTTATAGTTTTATCCATGGTGCCGGATTAATGATTGCTATAGGTGGAGCCACAAGATATACCATATTTAAATCTCAAAGAAAAGATAAAGAAGCTAATATGGTATTTAGCACTTGTATAAAATCAGGTATATTTATAGGAATTGTTTTTATGGCGATTGGTATATTATGTTCAGAAGCATTGGCTTTGATTTTAGGAGCAGATATAACTACATTGCCGCTTACAAAGACATATTTGACAACTATATTATGTTTTGCTCCCTTTTTTATTATGAATAATATTATGCTGGCTTTTGTACGTAATGACAACAATCCTAAATTACCCATGGTTGCAATGCTAACCGGCAGTTTTTCGAATATTGTTTTGGATTACATATTTATGTTTCCGCTTAAAATGGGAATGTTCGGTGCGGCTTTCGCAACGTGCCTTGCGCCAATAATAAGTATAGTTATACTGTTAAGGCATTTCTCGGGAGAGAAAAACAATTTGAAATATACTCGCAGCAGGATAGTCCTATCTTCCCTTTGGGATATATTAAGTTTAGGTTCATCGGCTTTTATTGCTGAGGTTTCTTCTGCTATTGTTCTTATAACCTTTAATCTTGTAATTTTAAGACTTAAAGGCAATCTAGGTGTTGCTGCATATGGAATTATCGTTAATATAGCACTGGTGATTCTGTCAATTTTTACTGGGATTGCACAAGGCGTACAGCCTCTTATCAGTAAAGGTTATGGATTGAGAAATTATAAAGTATTGAAAAAAGTATTAAAATATGCTTTATTAACTTCTTTTTCGGTGGCAATAGTCACGTATATAGGTATGTTTCTTCATGTTGATGGCATTATTGAAATATTCAACAGCCAACATAATTTGGAGATAGCTCACATTGCAAAAATAGGATTTAAAATTTACTTTATAGGGTTTTTCTTTGCTGGTATTAATGTAATCCTGACCATGTATTTTAGTGCCACAGAACATGCCAAGGAAGCATTTATCCTTTCTATTTCACGAGGGTGTATTATTATAGTTCCTATGGTTCTTTTATTAAGCAGAATATGGAATATGACAGGTGTATGGTGTTCTTTTGTTTTAACTGAATGTATTGTAACTGTTATGGCAATTTCAATAGCGATTTTAATGAAAAGACCATTAAGTGTTTCGCAGTCTTAATTTTTTATGTTTATTTTATTCGAAGGCATTTATTGTAGTATGATGCTTTAAAAGGAAGCAGTATAAACTGCTCCGTTGTAATAATTTTGCCTATTTTCGTAACTAAGTATTATTAAATTTATGATATACTTAATATACAGGAATTAACAAGGAAGATTATCGGATTTTAAAAGGGTTCAGGTACTCTAAGAGTTAAAGCGGAAAGTTTTATATGGATTATATGTTAAAGGGGGGAAAGGTAAATGTATATTACCTTTAAAAAGGTGTTGTACGCACTAATAATATTCAATTTAATGGCTGTAATGTCAGTAGCGGTTAATACCTATGTTATGGCGGAAGAGCCTTATACGGCCTATTTATTTGTTCACTTTACCGGAGAGAGTGCAAATGGGGAACAGACGTATTTTTCAGTAAGCAAAGATGGCCTGCATTGGACGGATTTAAATAACTCAGCTCCAGTACTTATCTCTGATGTAGGAGAAAAGGGTGTTCGAGACCAGTCAATTGTACGTTCGGTTGATGGAAGCAAATATTGGATACTTGCGACGGATTTAAGGATTGCCAGTGGGAAGGGATGGAATGCAGCGCAGCATAATGGAAGTAAATCTATTGTTATTTGGGAATCAACAGATTTAATAAACTGGTCATCACCAAGGTTAGTAAATGTAGCATGGAATATCCCATCGGCCGGTTGTGTATGGGCACCGGAGGCAATTTATGATGAAGAGGCAGGTAATTATGTAGTATATTGGGCTACAATTTCACCGTTAAATGGAGTTACCAAGGCTCGTATATATTATTGTACAACAAAGGATTTTATTACGTTTTCTGAGGCAAAATTGTATATTGATCGCCCCGGTAACCAAGGTATTATTGATACCCAAATATTAAAAGTGGATGGCAAATACAAGTACATAAGAGCATCAAGGGATGGACAGATCACCCTCGAAGGAAGCAATTCTATTTTGGGTAATTGGACTTATATAGGAGACATTTCGCACTTAGGATATACAGAAGCGCAAGTGGAAGGCCCTATTCTTTATAAGTTCAACAATGAAAATCGTTGGGGCTTAATGGTTGACCAATATGCTTCCAATAAGGGATATCTTCCATTGGTATCAAATGACTTAACTTCCACAGCTAATTTTAGAGTACTTAATTCGGGAGAATATTTCCTCGGTGCAAATAGGAAAAGACATGGAAGTATTATTAATATAACTGAGGAGCAATATAATGCTCTTGTTTCCAAATGGCCAAGTGAGCCAAGCAGCAGGATACAGTCCTATAATTATCCTGATAGGTTTGTAAGACATATTAATTTCGATGTCAGAATTGATTCTGACATTATTCCTTTTGCCGATTCTATGTGGAGGATTGTTCCCGGCCTTGCCAATCCATCGGGATATATATCCTTTGAAGCTGTGAATTACCCCGGTTATTACTTAAGGCACTATAACTATGATTTTGAATTGGCAAAAGATGATGGAACAGCAACTTTTAAAGCAGATGCCACATTTAAGCAAGTTCCTGGGCTAAAAGATTCAACTTGGGTCTCTTTTCAGTCTTATAATTATCCCAACAGGTATATAAGGCATTATGGGTATCTTTTGAAGCTTGAAGAAATTTCAACAGATATTGATAAGCAGGATGCTACTTTTAAAATAATTGATTTTGGGATAGACGTTACCAATCCAAGCCCATCGCAAATTATACCTACGCCAACACCGGCGCAAACTATTTTATATGGTGATGTTAATGGTGATGGAAAAAGAGATTCCATAGATTTTGCATTAATTAAAAGATATCTTTTGGGTATTGTTACCGAATTCCCTTCTCCTAATGGATTTAGTGCAGCAGATGTTAATGCTGATTCAAAAGTTAATTCCATTGATTTTGCTTTGTATAAACAGTTTCTGCTTGGAATGATAAAGGTATTTCCTGCAGAAAACATGTAAGCTAAATTTTTCATAATGGATATTTTTGCTGTAATATGCAATATAATAAGTGTAAATTCAAATAAAAAGCGATGAGATCTTGTTCCCATCGCTTTTTATTTTCCGACTTTAAAAATTAACTGAAAGAGTAAAACTAAATAGTGCTTAAAGCCTATCCTTTTATATCATTAAAAGTTGATGTCACCATATTGCCAATGCTGTTCCAGAGAGTAATTCTAAAACTGTCGCTATTACTATAATTGCTACTATCAGATAGCGCAAAATACAGCACTCTCCCTCCAAGAAACATGGGTTATTTATTTACTTTAAGCCATATTATAATACTTTATTTGGTAAAATTCAAGATAGTCTTTTGGCTCATTTTTGTTGGAAGATTGCAATATTAAATATAAAGTTTAATCTTGGAAAGAGTATTAGCGGAGATATATTCAAATATAAAGAGTTTTATTCCTAGTAGCACTAGGTAGGGTATTAGGTTGAGGTAAACTACACAGATGGGTTCAGGGATATGGTGAAATTCTTTGCAAAAACGATAGATTAAATTTTATAATTTTTTACTATTGAGCTTTTGAAACAACATAATAGTATATATTTTACAGGTAATGAAATTTGAAGGGTAAGGCTTTTTTTGATATAATTCTATACAAACATTGGCAGTCTGTTTAGTAAAATGTATTTTTTGAGGCTTTTTATGAGAAGATACATTACAATTAAAGGAGATATAATATTCAAAGAATATACCTCTGGGGCTTGGGAATTAATTATTGAAATAACTCCAGAAGACATAGTGCCTTTTTATATGGAATTACAATTGCTTGCTTCAAAGCTGAGTGAATCTTTTACAGTAAGCTCTTTAAATTCGTCCATTGGTGTTAGTATAACATTTATGGGAGATAATAAAGAATCAAGAATTAAGCTTATAAATAAAAAATATAAGTTAGAATTGAATAATAATGATTTTGAAGTAATTTTGATGTTTATTCTTGGCTATTATCGGGATTCTTGTGCACCGGTTAGCCATATACATATTGATTTGGCTAAGGATAAATTTATAGAAGGTAATGGAGAATTAACTATACTTGCAAGTGTCTCAGCGAACACTATTAGGGGAGAGAAAGTATAAATTGAAGTTTTTTAATAATAAAAAAATAGTTATTCTATAAATTACGCCAATACTAGTTGAATCTTTGAATTTCAAAACAGTATATGGAGTGGGAAAATGGAATTATTTGATGATGAGCTAATAAAAGAATATGTTGAATGGAAAAATGCAAACCCTGATAATTTTTCGTGGTGGAACTATGTAAATGTGAAAGCAAATTTGGATATAGCATTAGCTTTTGCAAAATTTTACTCCCCGGAAGTTCTTAATGTTGAAGGTTATTTCCTTCTAAAAGATAAATTCTCAAAAAAGCTTTTTGAGCTTTGGAAAAAAGAATGTAATAATAGTAAAGTTGATGTGGAAAAGATGATGAATGTATACTAGTTGAGAGATTTCTTTCATATAAATGATCAAGATATAGAAAATATTGATAAAAAATTAAAAACTCTCGGAAATGTGCTGAAATTTTTCTGGGAGATGAGTTTTAGTCGCAGATATCCGGATAAGCAAGTTAAAGTGGAAGTTTTCGAGGAAGATGATGGAGAGCTTTTTATTACTGTTTATGAAATAAGTTGATTGTTATAATAAATGCAACATGTGCTAATTAAATTATATTTGGCATTTGGTTATTGAACATTATACGGTTTGTAACTCTTCTAAATAAGTATACACACAGAAGTAAATGGAGGATATATGCTAAGGATACTTTTAGTTAGCCAGATAGAGTGACAATGCAAGGAAACTGAAATTATATTTATGAAAAAGCATATAACGAACTGATAGGAAATAATGAATATGGTAATCTACTATATAAAGTAAGAGTAGTAGTTAATAGAATAGGAGAATTAGTTACTGCGTTTCGTGAATTGGATTAGAAATAAAGAAGTGATATAGAAATTTAGATTTATATGTGCATTTTTGTTGCAAAGCATAGATGTTATAAAGGGTAAAGAAATGGGCTTAGATATTTTGATATTTGATAAAGATAATAAAGTAGTGGGAGAAAGACAGATTACACTTTTGCTTCATGAAAAATTTTAAATAAAAAAATTGGAAATTTGTATCTGGAAAAGACAGCTGGTATTACTTTAGAAAGAAAAGAACGGAAAATTTCAGCGAGAGTGAAAGAAACAATGAAATAAGCAAAAATTATTTATATAGAGAACTTCGGTCAAGAGCAACATTTTTGTTGGTATTTATAACAGTATTTACACTTTGTGCGAATATATCTCCGATAGAAGGGTTCCATAATGAAAATTTGCTTAAAAAAGTGCTTGATACAGTCTATTTTATAGGAGTAGCTATATCTTTTATTTTTGCAACAGCTTTGTTTGTTATAACAAATAAAAAAATTAATGAGAATAATAATCATAATAAGGAAATAAAGGAGTAGCTCATATTTTAAAATAAAAGATTATAAATGAATTCTATATAGCTTGGTATATGAATCCAATAAATATAACCGGAATAGGTAATGTTAAAATAGCTCAAAATAATATAATACAGATTTATGTACCTTGGAAAGAGAATGACATTTTTACTCCTATAAGGTTTACAGTCAGAGTGCAAATGAAGTTGTCAGTGTTATAAAATAGCCATACAGATTTGTGGTCTGTATGGCTATAAAATTATTCATTCATTGCCTGTTTTGACTGTTCGATCATCATGTCCTTAACCTTCATAAGCCTTGTAAGATTACCTCTTTCATTTTCATCAAGTTTCATAGTGATGTACTTGATAGTCTCGGTTAATTGAGGGATCATTACATATTCAAGGGCATTAACCCTTCTTCTGGTTTTTTCAATTTCCTCAGCCAGAAGCTGTGCTGATTTTTCAATTTGGGCAAGTTCTAAAATATCAGGAAGAACTTCCGATAGTGTCCCTATTGCACCGTCTAACTCGGCAGAGGTTGCTGCAAAACCGTAGGGATATATATCGGTGTCATCGGAGCTTGAGGTTTTGTACTCTAGCACAGGGACATCAACACTCATTACGTTTTTGGTTGATACCTCAAGGGATACACTTTGTTTTGGGAACATAAGTGCAGCCTCCAAACTTTCCGAGGACATAACAGCCCTAGCTATAAGGAAATTCTTGTGTACTGTCATCAACTTTTCTTCTACCTTTTCGCGGAGCTCTTTGTTTTTGCTGACCAATTCAAGAAATTGTTTCATTAACTCATCCCGTTTATCTTTTAAAAGCTTATGGCCTCTTCGGGCAACTACCAATCTCTTTTTTAGACGAGTGAGCTCCATTCTGGTCGGGTTAACTCGCATAAGTGCCATAACTATTCTCTCCTTCTATGGGTTTCTCAAGTAATACTGTATTTACATTTTTTTAGCCTTTGAGAAACCATATACGTCTGTTTATTGAACTTAAATTTCACTACTTTAAAACAGTGAAAGAGGTAAAATATAGTGATTTTACGTCTATACCTTTACTGTTAGTGTAAATATCCATTAAGTTCAATATAATTTTTAGGTGCTGATGTTGTTTATTTTTCTTCCTGCTTTGGCAGATACTTGTCAAGATATTCATCTCTTATACGTTTTAGCTCACTTCTAGGTAAAATGGAAAGCAGTTTCCAACCTATATCAAGAGTTTGCTGTATGGTTCTATCCTCATCAAAGCCTTGAGAAACATATTCCTTTTCAAAGGCATCTGCAAATTTGGCATAAAGTTTGTCAACATCACTTAAAGCGGCGTCACCTAAGATTACGGCCAGCTCTTTTGCTTCCCTACCTCTTGCATAGGCTGCAAACAGCTGATTCATAGTGTCTGCATGGTCTTCTCTTGTTTTCCCTTTTCCTATTCCTTTGTCTTTAAGACGGGATAGGGAAGGAAGAACATCTATTGGAGGTGTAATACCCTTTCTGTGCAGTTCCCTTCCTAAAATGATCTGGCCTTCAGTAATATATCCTGTTAGGTCAGGAATAGGATGGGTTTTGTCATCTTCCGGCATTGTCAGTATAGGTATAAGGGTTATACTGCCTTCTTTTGAAATTTTTCTTCCGGCTCTTTCATATAAAGTGGCAAGGTCGGTATACAAATAACCAGGATAACCTCTTCTTCCCGGTACCTCTTTTCTTGCTGCCGATACTTCACGAAGTGCTTCTGCATAGTTGGTTATATCGGTTAAGATTACAAGCACATGCATGTCTTTTTCGAAAGCAAGGTATTCAGCAGCAGTTAAAGCCATACGTGGTGTAGATATACGTTCAATAGCTGGGTCATTGGCAAGGTTTATAAAAAGTACGGTACGGTCTATGGCACCTGTACGTTTAAAATCTGATATAAAATAGTCTGCTTCTTCGAAAGTTATTCCTATGGCAGCAAATACAACGGCAAATTTACTGTCTGTTCCAAGAACTTTTGCTTGACGGGCTATTTGGGCTGCCAACTGCGCATGGGGCAGACCGGAGCCTGAGAATATAGGCAACTTTTGTCCACGAACAAGAGTATTAAGTCCGTCGATGGCAGAAATACCTGTCTGTATAAACTCTGAAGGATAGTTTCTAGCAGCAGGATTCATTGGAGTACCGTTTATATCAAGTCTGGCCTCAGGAATTATATTTGGACCTCCGTCGATGGGCGTTCCAAGACCGCTGAATACTCTTCCCAGCATATCCATTGATACGGGAAGCTCCAAACTTCTGCCTAAAAATCTTACTTTGCTTTCCGCAACGTTTATCCCGGCAGAGCTCTCAAAAAGCTGTACCAGTGCATTATCGCCGTTTACTTCCAAAACTTTGCATCGCCTTATTTCGCCGTTTGAAAGTTCAATTTCTCCCAGTTCTTCGTATTTTACTCCTTCAACATGCTTTATCAGCATCAAAGGGCCGGCGACTTCCGAAATTGTTCTATACTCCTTAAGCATTTTTTGCCACCTCCTTTGATGTTAGAGCATCTATCTGCTCGTTGAGCTGTGTTTCAATTTCTTGGAATACTGTATTAATCTGATCTTCAGGAACATATTTGGATCGTCCTATTCGCTCTCTTACCGGTAATTCAAAAAGGTCTTTTATGGATGCACCGGCATCTAAAGCTTTTTTGCCTTTATAATAGAATCCCAATATAAGTTTTAGCATTCTATATTGCTTATTAAGTGAGGTATAAGTGTCCACCTCATGGAACGCGTTTTGGTGAAGATAGTCTTCACGTATTGATTTTGCAGCTTCAAGGGTAAGTCTGTCACTAGGAGAAAGGGCGTCCACACCAACAAGTCTTACTATCTCTTCTAACTCCGATTCCTCCTGCAAAATTCTCATTGCATCAGATCGTAGGTCGTTCCAATCCCGAGCTACGTTTTCGCTTATCCACTTGTCAAGTCTGTCTAAGTATAATGAGTAACTAAGCAGCCAGTTTATTGCAGGGAAATGACGTCTGTATGCAAGGCTTGCGTCCAATCCCCAGAATACTTTTACTATTCTAAGAGTAGCCTGTGTAACCGGTTCGGAAATATCTCCGCCAGGAGGTGAAACAGCTCCAATTGCAGTAAGGGCACCTTCTCTACCTTCAGTTCCAAGACTTATAACTCTTCCTGCTCTTTCATAGAACTGTGCCAGCCTTGAGCCAAGATAAGCCGGATATCCTTCTTCACCAGGCATTTCTTCAAGACGTCCCGACATTTCTCTTAAAGCTTCTGCCCATCTTGAGGTTGAGTCTGCCATGAGGGCAACACTATATCCCATATCTCTAAAATATTCCGCAATGGTAATCCCCGTATAAATAGAGGCTTCTCTGGCAGCAACCGGCATGTCGGAAGTATTTGCTATAAGTACCGTTCTCTTCATAAGGGACTCGCCGGTTCTTGGGTCTTTTAGTTCAGGGAATTCCATTAAAACGTCGGTCATTTCATTACCACGTTCACCGCAGCCTATATATACCACTATTTCAGCATCGGCCCATTTTGCCAGCTGATGCTGTACAACAGTTTTACCGCTTCCGAAAGGTCCCGGTACAGCAGCAACCCCACCTTTTGCTATAGGGAAGAGGGTATCTATAACTCTTTGTCCTGTAACAAGGGGCGCTTCGGGAGGAAGTTTTTCCTTATAAGGTCTGCCTTTACGTACCGGCCATTTTTGCATCATCTGGATATCTACTATTTCACCGTTGTCTTTTTTTACTTTTGCTACTGTGTCTTCTACAGTAAAATCCCCTGCATATATTTCGGTGATAGTACCGCTTATACCGTAAGGAATCATTATTCTATGCTCCACAACCGGTGTTTCCTGGACTTTACCGATAATATCACCGGCAGTCACTTTTTGACCTTTTTGAGCTGTAGGTTCAAACTTCCATTTTTTCTTCCTGTCTAATGATGGCACATCAATTCCTCTTGTTATGTTGGTGCCGTACATTTCTCGCATTGCTACAAGAGGCCTTTGTATTCCGTCAAAAATTGTTTCTATAAGACCTGGACCAAGTTCTACACTTAGTGGAGCACCGGTTGATACAACGGGTTCACCGGGTCCTAAGCCTGCAGTTTCTTCATATACCTGTATGGATGCTTTATCGCCATGCATTTCGATTATTTCACCGATTAAGTGTTTCTCACTTACTCGAACAACGTCAAACATATTGCAATTTCTCATACCTTCAGCTACTACCAAAGGCCCTGAGACTTTTACGATTCTTCCCTGGCTCAAACATTATCCCTTCTTTCAATAGAAATTTTAATGCCGATTAAGTTAAGTAACTTTAGTTGTCCCTAAATAAGATATCTGCACCAACGGCACGTTCAACACTTTTTTTAATACCGCTCATACCAATTCCCAAAGAACCTTGATTGCCTGGTATTGGTATTATAGCAGGAAATCTTCTTTCATTATATTTTTCGATGGTCTTTACAATATCCTTGGCAATATGCTCTGTTATATATATAACTGCATACTGCTCTTCGGCTATTCTTTCTAATATTTCCTGTGCCTCGGAAGGTGTAGTTACAGGGAATACAGACATACCAACGGCTTTAAAGCCTAAAATACTATCTTTATCACCGATAACTCCTATTTTATACATAAGCTTCTCTCAGCCTTT
>Ga0134092_1001999_pt1 | contig 16435 bp, 11 predicted proteins | sample 3_6taG_FD_94454 | JGI IMG/M metagenome (GOLD analysis project Ga0134092, IMG submission 94454) | Switchgrass degrading microbial communities from high solid loading bioreactors in New Hampshire, USA - 3_6_20_6_A3 metaG | ecosystem: Engineered > Bioreactor > Semi-continuous > Anaerobic >... | reverse complement strand
AGACGGTGCTGACAAATTCTTTGGCTCCAAGAAGGCCGGTAATTCCGCTCAGTGTCCAGGCGAAGGTGAGGATCAGGATGGCGGGAACCATGGCTTTAAAGCCTTCGGGGAAGCATTTCATGCATTCTTCAAAGCTGAGGACCTTTCGGGCCAGCATATAGATGATGATAATGATGAGTGCAAGGGAAGAGCCCAGTGCCAATCCTACGGAAGCATCGGTGTTGGCGAAGGCATCGATGATGTTTGCACCATCCAGAATACCGCCTGAATAGAGCATACCCATGATGCAGAAGGCGATCAAAATCAGTACGGGAATCACCAGATCGATTACCTTTCCTTTTCCGGCGGAGACTTCACCGTCTTGGCCTTCATAGGGGCGATCGGGTGTTGTATAGACATCCCCGTATAAAATGGCGTTTTCTTCATGTTTTTTCATGGGGCCGTATTCAATGCCCATCCAGGTGATGAAGAGGATCATGGCAATGGTCAGAAGGGAATAGAGGTTATAAGGAATTGCGCGGATAAAAAGCTCTAAGCCGTCATAGCCCTCAACGACGCCGGTGACGGCGGCAGCCCAGGAGGATATGGGAGCAATCATGCAAATGGGTGCAGCGGTGGCGTCAACAATATAAGCCAATTTGGCCCGGGAAACTTTGTGCTTGTCCGTAATAGGCCGCATGACGTTGCCAACGGTTAAGCAGTTGAAGTAGTCGTCCACAAAGATCAGGACGCCCAGGGCGAAGGTAGAGAATATCGCTCCTTTTCTTGTCTTGATCCTTTGAGCGGCCCATTGTCCGTATGCTGCGGAACCGCCGGCCTTGTTCATCAGGCAGACAATGGTTCCCAGGATGACCAGGAAGATCAGGATGCCAACGTTCCAGCTGTCGGCCAGGGAAGAGATGAAGCCTTCGGTAAACATGGAATCAAAGGCCTTGAGCGGATTGAAGTTCGCATACATCAATGCTCCGCTGAGGATTCCGATAAAGAGTGAACTGTAGACTTCCTTGGTGACAAGGGCCAGCACAATGGCAATCACAGGCGGCAAAAGGGACCAGAATGTGGCATACACCATGCTCTGGTACTCTTCCGCTTCGGCACCTTCTGCGAAGGCCGGCCATGCAAAGGCGACGAATATTGCCGTCAGAATCAGCAGCAATGTAAGAAATTTTCTTCGGTTCATGAAAAAACCCCCTACCATAATTTTTTTATAATAAAAAATGAGGCATAGAGATGCCTCATGTTTTTATTCAATATACTTTAACACGATAGCTCTCCACTTTAGAAAAAGTGACAGTCTGATACATATTCTGCATCAGCCCAGCAACGGCCCCTTCTGGCAGGCGACCGAAACTTCGGCGGTTATTCTTTTCATCTGCTACTGTGCCAGACCATATATAGCAGACTACTCGTAATAGACCGCGCCTCTATCGGAAAAAAACCATATGCATTTGTATAACCTTGCATACAGTATAAACATCAAAGAAGCAAAAGTCAATATACCAATCGTAAAAGAAGCAAAAAATAAATGATTGGCCTTCCATTGCAGAGGATATGCAAAAAGGTGTAAGTGGATCGATATACTGGTAAATTATTGATATTCGCTGTTATCTGCTGTATAATATATACTAATTTCCGGACCCTTGTCCTATTTCTTTTCAAGTTACAGTCAAAGCTTTTCAAATATGAACCATTGATTGTAGTTTGGAATTTGCTTTTCCGTTGTTCGAATCAGGTCCGATCATCCGTTTATTCTGACAATATACCCTGTTATGGTCACAGCAATCTGATTGAAGGCTGAATACCAATGTCTTCTATTTATCACACCCGGAAACGAGCTTCCTGATGCTCGTTTTTCTATTGGCCATAGAAGTCCATGAAGCCTTTAGCGGTGATATATATCAATTCGCTGTAAAAAAGGAGGCAGTTTGCGATGGCCGGCAATAGCAAGATCCACATATTGCTGGTTGATGATAGACCTGAAAATTTGCAGACCATTGAGGCGATCCTTGCAATGGATGAGTACAATTTCATCAAAGCCGGCTCCGGCGAGGAAGCCAAAAGCTGCCTGCAAAGGTACGATTTTGCCGCAATTGTGCTAAGCGGGCAAATACCCGGGGCCGACGGCTTTGAGATCGCAAAATGGATCAGAGCACAGGACAGAACAAGAAATATTCCGATCCTCTTTGTTGCGGACTATGCTCCGGATCTGAAAGAAGTTTTCGACCCTTATCCGGCCGGGATCGTCGACTGCGTTTTAAAACCCTTGAATCCCCTTGTGCTGCAGGCCAAAGTGGCAGGTTTTGTGGAAATCTTCAGGCTGAATCGAAGGCTCATCCGTCAGGCGGAGCTTCTGGCTGAAAAGACAAGGGAGCTGGACTTCGCCTATTCCCGGCTTCAGGAATCGGAGGCTCTGGTTCATGCAATCAGTGAGACGACCATGGATTCCGTGCTTGTTCTGGACGGCACGGGCTGCATTTTGAAAGCAAATCCTGCGGCGAAAGCCCTGTTTCAGTATGAAGAATCGGAGATCCTGGGAAAGGACCTCTGCCGCCTCTTTGCCTGCCGGCAGGCGGGAAAAGCCATAGGAGAGCTTCTGCTCTCGGTGAAGAATAAAGATGGGAAATCCACAGGCTGTAAAATGGAAGGGCTGATTGCCCGGAGAAAGGATGGGAGCCAATTTCCCTGTGAACTACAAATGGGAGTGAAACATGCAGGCGATAGAGATGTCATTGTCTGTGTAATCCGGGATATGACCCGGAAAAGCAAGGCTGAGGAAAAAATCAGGCATATGGCCTATCACGACGGTTTGACGGACCTGCCGAACAGAAGGTATTTTTTGGAGAAATTATATACAGGTTTAGAGCAGGCAAAAAAGCATGGGCGATCCCTTGTGCTTATGTCCCTGGACATGGATGGGTTTAAATATATCAATGACTCCCTAGGTCATCAGGTGGGAGACAAGCTGCTTCAAAAGTTTGCCGGTAGGCTTAAGGAATCCTTGCGGGAAGGGGACTTTGTCTCAAGAAACGGCGGCGACGAATTCAGCATTTTGCTGTTTGATACGGATCTGGAAACAGCCGTTGAAATTGCGGAAAGGGTTTTGGAAGGGATTCAAAAGCCCTTTGAGGTGGACGAATATGAGCTGAATGTGACGGCTAGCATTGGCATCAGCGTATATCCTTATGACGGGGAGGATGCAACCGCCCTTATGAAAATAGCCGATACCGCTTTGTACCATGCAAAGGGAAGGGGAAAGGACCGGTACAAAATTTATCATTCCGGCATGAGCCTTAAGGCCTACCGGGCCTTTATGCTGAAGAAGGATCTTTGCCGGGCGATAAAGCGCCGGGAGCTCTTCCTTTTGTATCAACCGCGCTTTGATATCAGGACAGGCAGGATTACAAGCGTGGAAGCCCTGCTGCGCTGGAGGCATCCCCGGCTGGGCCTCATATCTCCGGAGGAATTCATACCCCTGGCGGAAGAATCCGGCCAGATCATTGAAATCGGTGAATGGGTACTCAGGTCTGCATGCAGGCAAAACAAAGCATGGCTCCGGGCCGGCCTGCCTCCGGTTCGCATAGGGGTCAATTTTTCAGCCCACCAGTTCATGCAAAAGGATCTGGTCGGCACAATCAGCCAAATTATCCACGAGACCGATCTAGAACCGGATATGGTGGAGATTGAGATCACCGAAGCCGTCATCCTCAAAAATGAGCAGAGGGCCGTCAGCACATTGAAGCAAATCCAGGACATGGGGATCGGGATCTGCATAGACGATTTCGGCATCGGCTGTTCACCCCTGAACTATTTAAGGCGCTATCCCATCAATACCGTTAAGATCGACCGGAGCTTTATTCAGGAGATTTCATATATGGATCCCGGCAGCGCATCCTTGATATCCGCCATTGCTGAATTATCCCATTATATGGATATCACGGTGGTAGCCGAGGGAGTGGAAACTCCGGAACAGTTGAATATTATAAAAAGTGGAAATTGCGACGAGATTCAGGGCTATCTGTCCAGCCCCCCTGTCCCTGCAGAGGAAATGGAAGGGCTGCTGCGGGACAGCCCGCTTAGGATGGATAAAATGGAAACTTCCAGCAGCAGAGATTTGCCGGTTCTATCGACCTTCGAAAGCTTTGATGAGCAGGATAACCAAGAAATCATCGACAGGGCCATTGGCCGCATCCAGAAATCCTATTTTCTTACTGCCCGGGAAACGGAGGTATTCCGCCTGCTTGTCGGGGGACTCACCAATAAGGAAATTTCGAAAGCGCTGCATATCGATGAGCAGAAAGTGAGGGAACATATCCTGAGCGTATTCCAAAAAGTCCATGTGGGGGATCGGATCCCGGCCATAGGGAAAGTGTACCAGGCTTATATAGAAGAGAAGAATGAGTGGCAAAGAAAAGAGCGGAAGGAGCCGGAGCACGTATAACAAGGCATTGTTCTTTGCAGAAGGGCCTGCAGGCTCTTTGAGCTTCGCCCCGGGAACTGGTGGCGGAGCAGAAAATAACATGATTCCGGCTTGGGGGACCTTTTGCGGCGAAGAAAAAGGACAGGAAGTGAAGCTTATGATGAAAACGATAGGGATTCAAGAAAGTACCCTGCACTTTCCGGTGAAAGCCGGAGCGGAAACCGTATGGGTTCAATGCTCCGTGGACGGGAGGCTCATCAGGGAGTTTGAAATAGAATGGGCCCAGGATGAGCCGGATTTTTGGGCTCCGATGGACGTGAGCCCATTTCTGGGCAAGCAAATGGTGATTACTGCGGAGAACAGCAAAATCAAGCTTGACAACATCAGGCAGGGCAGAGGGGCAGAAGCACCGGATTTGTACCGGGAAAGGCTAAGGCCGCAATTTCATTTTTCAGCCAAAAGGGGTTGGATCAACGATCCCAACGGCCTAGTGTACTATAGAGGCAAATATCTTTTGTTCTACCAGCACAATCCCTTTGGAACAAAATGGGGCAACATGCATTGGGGCCATGCCGTCAGCGGGGATTTGGTCCACTGGACGGATTGCGGAGATGTTTTGTATCCCGATGAGCTGGGAACCGTTTTTTCCGGCTCCGGCCTGGTTGATACCCAGAATGCTCTGGGCCTTAAGAAAATGGAGGAGGACCCCATTGTGCTTTTTTACACCGCGGCCGGGGAAACCTCCAGGCAGTCCAAAGGCCGTCCGTTCACCCAATGCATCGCCTACAGCGATGACGGAGGGCACACCTTTAAAAAGTATGAGGGCAACCCGGTGATTGGACACATCAGGGGTGCGAATCGCGATCCCAAGGTGATCTGGCATGAGGAAACGAAGCAGTGGATCATGGCCCTGTACCTGGAAAGGGAAGACTATTGTTTGCTGACATCCCGGGATCTTAAGAATTGGGAGCTGATTCAATATTACCAAATACCGGGCACGGGGGAATGCCCGGACCTCTTTGAACTTTGCGTAGACGGTGACCCGGATAAGAAAAAGTGGGTACTGTGGAGTGCCAATGGAAGCTACTTAATCGGCGATTTTGACGGCCACCGCTTTGTTGAGGAGGATAGGGTCATTACAGGGCAAACGATACAGTCCGGGTGCAGCTATGCCGCCCAGACCTGGTTCAATGCTCCTGACGGGAGAAGAATCCAAATCGCCTGGGCAACCATACAGTTGCCGGGTATGCCCTTTAACGGCTGTATGACCTTCCCCTGCGAGCTCACCCTCCGGACAAGGGGGGAGGGGATCCGGCTATACAAGAACCCCGTCCGGGAGATAGAAAAGCTCTACACCGGACGCTTTTCCTGGGAACCGGCTTTGCTTTCGGCCGATCGGGCCGTGGGCTTTGATTTTAATGAGGAGCTTTATGACCTGTCCTGTGAAATCAAGCTCCGCAATTCGAAAAGAATCGAAATAAATCTAAACGGTTTGCAGCTTCATATTAACGTGCCGGAGGAGACCATGGCCTGTGGAGGCCAAAGAACTATTTTAAGACCGGAGAATGGGAAGATTCGCTTGCGGGTGCTCATGGACCGGGCCGTTGCAGAAGTTTTTGCCAATGACGGGGCTTTCCATATGCCCGTCCCTTTCATCGATCCAGAAAGGACCAATACAATCGATTTTCTTTCAAGGGGAGGGGACGCCGAACTTGGCTCCTTGACAATCTCAACAATAAAAAGCATCTGGAACAAGGAGAGATGACGGATGGGCTACATACCAAAGGATAAAAGGTTTATGCAGGCAGGCTGAGGAAAATTATCGGCATCAGGCATGGTGCCAAGGCAGAAGGCTGGAAAGAGTCTATGGGGAGAACGACGGGTATTTGGTGATTACCGGGATTTTGCAGCCGATGACGACACCAATGGATCTCTGTTCTTTTTAAGGGCATTGGAGGATGATACCTATACTTCAGAAAGGTCAGCCATTGCCACTGCAAAGGACTTGTCATAAACAGGATCGAGGAATAATTGCAAAAGGGATGTGCAGTTCCACGGCACAGTGACTGCCCATCCCTTTTTTGATAAATATCTCCATATATCTTAGAATCATTCAATTGCAAATTTCTCATAGGATTCCCTGAGCTGATTCATCAGTTCTTCTATTCCCATTCTTTTAAGTTCATCCGGCTGGGAAAGCCGGTACCAGCCAAAACATACCTTTCTTTTCTCCAGATCTCCAAAGGCCCGATCCGCTATGGAATCGTACTCTTCTTCACTGATTTCATTTTGGTCTATGTCCATGTATGCGGTATTTGCCGCTGCATCTGTGTATATCGTCGATTTATAGGCCAGGGGAATTTCCTTGATCTGACCCTTTTGAAGGTATAGGGCTCTTTTGTTCTCGTAGTATTCTGCCGCTCCGTTTTTTAAATAATCATCAAAAATATAATACATGATCCCCTTTTGCGGATCGTAGTATCCGGGAACGGAATCTGCCATCGGCAGATCGGCGATGCTCAGCATTGCCTCAGCCGGCCAGCATTACCAGAATTCCTAACAGACTTAAAAAGATTATTTTCCTCAAAAGAAGACCTCCTGCCTGTGCTTATGTAGATTCGTAAAATAAACAATCCCCGGCCAAATGCAAAAAAGGGAAATGAAAAAAGAAGATAGGGGCTATTTTATCGTGTTCCTGGGAAGATTTGATATGTTCCTCCTGATAGAAATGGTATAATAAGGATAGCTTTCAACGGGCAATGGAATTTTGGGGTGAAGAAGCGGAAACAATGATGGTTTTTTGAAAACAGCGATGAATGATGAAGGGGTGTTCTCTGTGATAAACAACAAAAAACCGAATGTTATCCTTCTTTATGCCGATGACCTGGGCTACGGCGATTTATCCTGCTACGGCGGGGTAGGGGTTCAGACTCCGAATATAGACAGCCTACTGGATTGCGGCGTGAAATTTCTAAACGGATATTCTACGTCGGCAGTATGCACACCTGCAAGATACAGCCTTCTTACGGGAGAATATCCTTTTCGGAATCCCAGGACCTACATCCTGCCGGGAGATGCAGCCTGTATCATCGATAAAGAGAAGCTGACTTTGCCAAAGGTTTTTAAGAAGGCAGGATACCAAACGGCTGTGATTGGAAAATGGCATCTTGGCCTGGGGGAAGGCAATCTTAATTGGAATGAAGAGATTAGCCATACTCCCAATGATGTGGGGTTTGATTATTCCTTTATTTTTCCTGCCACCAACGATCGGGTTCCCTGTGTTTTTGTCAGAAACAGAAGGGTGGTCAACCTGGATCCGGATGATCCGATAGAGGTCTCCTACGCAAAGGAATGTCCCTTTGATGACATTCCCACGGCGACGAAAAACCCGGAGCTTTTGAGAATGAAGCCCAGCCACGGCCATAATCAAAGCATCATTAACGGCATAGGCAGGATCGGGTATATGCGGGGCGGCAAGAAAGCCCTCTGGAGAGATGAAGACTTGGCGGAAACCTTTTTAAATGAAGTAAAGCATTTTATCACTGCGAACAGGGAAAAGCCGTTTTTTATCTACTATGCATTGCATCAACCCCACGTGCCGAGGGTACCGAATCCCAGGTTTGTCGGCGCAAGCAAACTGGGCCCGAGGGGCGATGTCATCGCAGAGATGGATTGGTGTGTCGGGGAACTCCTTGATCATCTAAAGGCGGAAGGGCTCCTTGAGGATACCCTCATCATCTTTTCCAGCGACAACGGCCCCGTGCTGGATGACGGTTATCTGGACGATTCTCCGAGGCTGAATAAAATGTGCATGCACAAGCCTGCCGGTCCCCTGCGCGGGGGGAAGTACAGCAAATTTGAAGGCGGCAGCAGAATTCCCCTGATTGTTTCCTGGGCATCCCATATAAGGCCCCAAACCTCATCGGCCCTGGTAAGCCAGGTGGACTTTGTGGCTTCCTTTGCAGCCATGCTGGGGGTGGATTTAGGGGACGGGGCTCCGGACAGCTTGAATATGCTGGACGTTCTCCTGGGAGAATCCCATATCGGAAGGGAAGAGATATTGGCCGAGGCGATAAACAAAAGCCACTTTTTGCGGCAAGGCAAATGGACCTACCTGCAGCCCTGTAAGGGTAACGCCGTGGAATACAATACGGATATCGAGCTGGGTTCCTCCCTGGATCCACAGCTCTATAATATGGATTATGATATCGGTCAGCGGGAGAACGTTGCCCAGTTACATATGGACCTTGTAGCGAAAATGGATCGGCGCATTGAGGAAATAAAGGCCGGAAAGCGGGCAAGGTAGCACCATACATTAATAAATCTTCATAAAAAAGTAGACCTCATTCATGCGCCGGTAGAAGAAGGCTCATTCATTGATAAGGTGACTGATATTTATGAACAATAGGGGCTACCGGATCTGATGAATATATTGGAAAAGCTCGTTAACGAATTGGCTTTAAATGGCTTTTGAAAGAGGAAAAAAACGAAACGGGCATGCTGTATTTATAACAAACAGCAGTAAAATGCATAGGGTTAGGAACATGATATGTTTACGGGAAAAAGCCGCTTGCTCCAATACAGGGACAAGCGGCTTTCATCAACTGACTTTCACAAGGCGGTGTTTGGGACGGGTTTATTCACTGGAAGGTTTATCATTCTCCTTCTCGACAACGATTACATTTTTTACTTTCTTTTGGCCACAAGTCTAATGAATCCAACATATTCACCTGCATCCTTTTTAAGAATGGCAGTATCCTGCGGCCAAGGATTTTTACCGACTTTGTCCTGCGCTTCCTTCCATTTAACATACATCATACAGCCTTCCGGCATCATGTCAGCAACTTTAATGTCAACCAATCCCGTTCTTTCCCATAACTTTCTCCACCAGTCAACTGTATGCCAGCTCCAGCAGTCCTGCCCCCAGAAGTCCTTTAAGTGTTCCGGAACTCCATCCTCAAAATCTTTCATAAGTCCAGGCATCACAATGCCCAGTGTTCCCCCGGGAACCAAAAACTGCTGTAAATAATTCAAATACAAATCGTCTGTACCAAAGTAGATATATGAGTCAACACTGATAATCACATCAAAGAAACCTTCAGCAAAAGGCATATTTCTTGCATCACCGTGAATGGGGTAAATTTTATTATCAAGTCCTTGTTGTTTTATCCTTTTCCAGTTCTCTGTGGTATTTATCCATAAATCATACGCCCAAACCTGAACCCCAAACTCCTTTGCAAGAAAAACACTGCTTATGGCTTTTCCACAGCCCAAGTCAAGGACTTGCGTGTCGGGTTTTAAGTCGATTGTTTCACATAGCCATTCTGTAAGCCATAAAGCATTTATTCCCATAGAGTTGTCTAGTACCCAGTCCGGGTCATATTTATTAGAAAGAGGAAACCTTTCATTATACAGAATATTATTTTCTTTTTTTATACTCATTGTCAATTCCTCCATTATTATCATCGTTAACAATAGAGGAATAAAACCATTTCGTTAAGTTTTGTTCCTCTATTCCTTATTACCCTCTCTTTGTTTTAGTACAATGCTTAATTTTATATAAAATATGTCTATCAAATAAAAAACCCCTTTTAAGTTAAATTTTTTGTTACTCCTGATTTTACCATATAAATTATTTCACACTCAATGGAATGATTTATTATAGTCATTCTTTACCCTTTTAACTTTGTATACAAAATTGCATAAGTTCAAATAATATCTCAATGGTAAAAATATAGCAAAGGATAATAAAACTTGCTTGTATTCATTCTATAAATGAAAGGATATGATGGCCACATGTCGACGAACAAACATGCCAACAGACTAATCCATGAAAAATCCCCATATCTTCTCCAACATGCCCATAACCCCGTAGACTGGTACCCCTGGGGCGAAGAAGCCTTTAAAAAAGCCAGAGCCGAAGATAAGCCCATCTTTCTTTCAATAGGCTATTCCACCTGCCACTGGTGCCATGTCATGGAAAGGGAATCCTTTGAGGACAAAGAAGTGGCTGAGGTTCTGAATCAAAACTTTGTCTCCATCAAGGTGGACAGGGAGGAACGGCCGGATATCGACCATATTTATATGACCTTTTGCCAGGCCTTGACCGGCCATGGAGGCTGGCCCCTCACCATAATTTTAACTCCGGATCAAAAGCCCTTTTATGCAGGGACCTACTTTCCCAAGAAGGGGCGCATGGGAATGCCGGGTATCTTGGATATTCTAAACCGGATCAGCAAAGCGTGGAAACAGGACAAAGAATCCCTGATAGAGGCAAGTGAACAGATCTTTAAGGGAGTACAGCCTGATTTTTTGGTGAAGGGAGAAGAGGCTGAGATATCGGATGACATTTTGGATAAAGCTTATCTGGCCCTGAAGAGATCCTTTGAACCTTCTTACGGGGGATTCAGTACGGCTCCCAAGTTTCCCACCCCCCACAACCTGTCTTTTTTGCTCCGGTACTGGAAGGCGAGAGGGGAGGAGGAGGCCCTCAGGATGGTGGAGAAAACCTTGGACGGTATGGCCAGAGGCGGGATATTCGACCATATCGGATATGGCTTTTCCAGGTATTCCACGGATCAAAAATGGCTGGTTCCCCATTTTGAAAAGATGCTCTATGACAATGCCCTCCTTACAATTGCCTATCTGGAAGCCTTTCAATGCACCGGGAAAGAAGTGTACCGCCAGGTGGCTGAAAAGGTATTCACCTATGTTTTGAGGGATATGACCTCTCCTGAGGGAGGATTTTACTCTGCAGAGGATGCGGACTCTGAAGGGGAGGAAGGGAAATTCTACCTCTGGAAACCGGAGGAGATCAAAGAAATCTTGGGCGAATCGGATGGGCAGGCCTTCTGTGAATATTACGGGATTACGCCCATAGGCAATTTTGAAGGCAAGAACATACCCAACCGCATCCATGCAAAGGAGGCGGTGAATCATGGGGAGGAGGCGATTGCACCGCTAAGGGAAAAGGTATTTGAACATCGCGAAAGGCGGTTCCGTCCCTATAAGGATGATAAAATCCTCACTTCCTGGAACGGGCTCATGATCGCAGCCATGGCCATCGGCGGAAAGGTTCTGGAGAACTGGGCCTACACGCAGGCAGCGGAGCGGGCAGTGGAGTTTATTTTGGACCGGTTGGTCAGAAAAGAAGACGGGAGGCTGCTGGCCCGCTACAGGGAAGGTGAGGCAAGCCACCTGGCCTGTGTGGATGATTATGCCTACCTTGTATGGGGGCTCATTGAGCTCTATGAAACCACCTATAAGCCCATTTACCTCCATCATGCCCTTCATTTCAATGGGGATATGGTCAAGTATTTCTGGGATGAGGAAAACGGAGGCCTCTTTTTGTACGGCAAGGACGGAGAACAGCTCATTGCCAGGCCAAAAGAGATCTATGACGGAGCCCTGCCCTCCGGAAACTCCGTTGCCGCCTTGAATTTTTTGAGGCTGGCCAGGCTCACGGGGGATAGCAGGCTGGAAGAAATGGGAGAGCGGCAAATACGGGCCTTTGGCAAGGCTCTTCAGAGAAGCCCGGCTGCCTATACTCACTTCATGACGGCGGTGATGTTTGCCGCCCTTCCCGGCCAGGAGATCGTAGTGGCAGGAGAACCGGTTCAAGAGGATACTCAAAAAATGCTGAAAGTGCTCCGGAGCCGCTTTATGCCCCAGGCGGTGATCCTGGTGAAACCGATGGGCGAAGAGGGAGAGATGCTGGCCAGGATAGCCCCCTTTGTGCGGGAGCAAAAACCGATAGGGGGCAAAGCAGCTGCTTATGTATGCCAAAACTTTGCATGCCAGGCGCCGGTAACCGACCCTTCCCGGCTGGCTCAAATGCTGAAGCAATAAAATTTTTGCGCAAGTCCCCCTTCCCGGGGTTTTTTCATTGCTTCTTGCACCCATCGGCTGCCAATTCATATATTGCTCATAGGGGAACCCCTTTTTGCTTTTCTATTGTTTAGGAGGGATTCATCTGTGTTAGGCTATCTAGAGAAGTGCAGCCCGGTTCTTATAGGGATCCTGGCCAGCCTTGCAGCCGGCCTGGCCACCGGATTGGGAGCGATCCCGATATTTTTTACAAGGAACATATCCAGGAAAGTGCTTGATGCCCTGCTCGGCGCTGCAGCCGGTGTAATGCTGGCCGCCACTTTTTTTAGCCTCATTGTACCGGCCCTGGAAAAAGGCGGCGCAGGAGTTCGGGGAGCCGGCATTACCTTAATTGGGATCTTGGTAGGAGGCTACTTTATCGATGTCGTCGATCAGTTTTTTCCGGACACCAACCTATTAAGCCATGCAATAGACGGGGGAGGAAACGGAAAGGATAAGGCCAATCCCTTAAGCGGCCTTTTTAAAAAAATGAGCCCTGAGATGAGGAAAATATGGCTTTTTATCATAGCAATCACGATTCATAACTTTCCCGAAGGCCTGGCTGTGGGGGTCGGATTTGGTGACGGTGATATTGTAAATGGGCTGAGCCTGGCCATAGGAATTGGCCTCCAGAACATGCCGGAAGGCCTGGCCGTTGCCCTGCCCCTTATAAGACAGGGATGGAAGCCGGGCAAGGCTTTTATGGTGGCCCTAGCTACCGGGCTGGTGGAACCCTTGGGCGGGCTTCTTGGAGTAACCCTTGTGCAAATCGCCAGGTCCTTTCTGCCCTTTGTCCTGGCCTTTGCAGCAGGCGCCATGCTGTTTGTCATCAGCCATGAGATCATTCCCGAAGCCCAAAGCCAAGAAGCCCACTCCAAATTGTCTGCCCATATCCTGCTCATCGGCTTTGTCATCATGATGTTTCTGGATAATACATTGGGGTGAATCGCTGCATGAAAAAGAACCCTAATCTATGGGTTCTTTTTCGTTTGGGGATAATTTTTGACAAAGGCGAGACACTTCTCATGAAATAGTGTAAAATAAAATGGAATAGCGAAAGGATGAAGCGGGGTAGAATATGGATAAATTTTTAACCTATTTAATGGACCGGGCCAATCGGAAATTGACGGAGGCCGATGTCCGGATGATGAATCCTTTGGTGCTGGCATACCTCGGGGATACCCTGTATGATTTGTTTATACGCACCTATTTGGTGCTCAAGCATTCCACATCGGTACACCGGCTGCATCTGAAAGCCGTGGAATACGTCAAAGCCCATGCCCAGTCAGACAGCATTCATAAACTGGAAGAGATACTGAGCGATGAAGAGAAGAACATTGTGCGGCGGGGCAGAAACGCAAAACCCGGGACCGTGCCCAAAAATGCCGATGTCAATGAATACAGGTGGGCCACCGGCTTTGAAGCCCTGCTGGGCTACCTTTACCTTTTAGGAAGGGAAGACCGGATTTTGGATGTACTCAGCCATGTGCTGGGAGAGAAGGAAGAGGCGGAAGAAAATTAGCAGGAGAGGATGTTTGTATGAAAGATCGGGACAGAATCAAAAGAGAAAGGGAGACTGCACCGGAGGAACAAGGCTTTGCTGAAAACCGGGTGGAAGGAAGGAATCCGGTACTGGAAGCCCTGCGCTCCGGCCGCACCATAGAGAAAATCCTGGTCGCCAGGGGCAGCCATGAGAGCTCCATCAGGGAAATCATCGCCAAAGCCAGGGAGCGCAAAATTGTGATCCAGGAAGTGGACAGGCAGCGGCTCGATCAGATTTCCGAATCAGGAGCCCATCAAGGGGTCATCGCCTTCGTTACCCCCTACAGCTATGTGGAGGTGGAGGATATTCTAAAGCGGGCTTCCGATAAGGGAGAGGACCCCTTTGTCATCGTGCTGGACGAGATCACCGATCCCCATAATCTGGGATCCGTTTTAAGGACGGCGGAATGCTGCGGAGCCCATGGGGTCATCATCCCCAAAAGACGGGCCGTTGGCCTGACGCCGGCGGTGGTCAAGGCTTCCGCCGGAGCGGTTGAGTATATTCCCGTAGCAAAGGTGACCAATATTTCTGCAGCCTTGGAGGAACTAAAGAAGCATGGGCTTTGGATTGCCGGAGCCGATATGGACGGGGCGGAATACACAAAGCAGGATTTAAAAGGCCCCTTGGCCCTTGTGATTGGCGGCGAGGGAACGGGAATCGGGCGGCTTGTAAAGGAAAAATGCGACTTTTTAGTGAGTATACCGATGAAAGGAAGGATTGAATCCCTGAATGCAGCTGTAGCGGCAGCCGTGCTTATGTATGAAGTTGTCAGACAAAGGGGATAGGGTGAAGGGGTTTGGAGAGATATTTGCTGGTTGACGGTTATAATATTATCAACTCCTGGGAGGAATTGAAGGAAGCGGCGGAGGACAGCCTGGAGAATGCCCGAATAAAGCTGATCGATATCATGCAGGACTATCAAGGCTATACCGGTTGCAAGGTGATCATCGTATTCGATGCCCATCAGACGATAGGAGGAATGGAGAAGCATGAGACTTTTGGCGGGGTGGATGTTGTCTATACTCGGTCCCATGAGACTGCGGATCATTACATCGAGAGATGGGTAGACAGGATGGGCAGGGATGCCGTGATCAGGGTTGCCACCTCGGACCTGCTTGAGCAGACGATCGTCTTTTCCAGGGGTGCCGTTCGGGTATCGGCTCGGGAGCTTAGGATAGAAATTCAAAGGCTAAAAGAGGAGCAGCAGAAGGAGTATATTGAAAAACTCGATTCAAAACGGAATCTCCTCAGCGAACACATATCGCCGGCCGTTTTAGAGAAATTGGAAAAGTGGAGGAGACAAAGATAGCTTGACTTATTGAGATTATGTAATGTATAATCAATGTGTGCTGGATCGATATAAAATATTTGGGGGAGATCTGGGTGGAAGCCAACGCTATCAAGCAGGACCATGGTCGCTTTCATCTAATAGTGGATGAAGAAGTGGTAGAATACGCGAAAAACGGAGATGGGCAAGCGCTGGAGTACCTCATCAACAAGTACAAGAATTTTGTGAGGGCCAAAGCCCGCTCCTATTTTTTAATCGGTGCGGACAGGGAAGACATCATTCAGGAAGGCATGATCGGACTATATAAAGCCATTCGGGATTTCAGGCAGGACAAGCTCTCATCCTTCCGGGCATTTGCAGAACTTTGTATCACCCGCCAAATTATAACGGCGATCAAAACGGCTACCAGACAGAAACACATCCCCTTGAATTCCTATGTGTCTCTCAATAAACCGATTTATGATGTAGAATCCGACAGAACGCTTCTGGATGTCCTCTCCGGGACAAAGATCTCCGATCCCGAAGAGCTCATCATTAGCCAGGAGGAATTCTCCAGCATTGAGAGTAAGATTGGTGAGCTGTTGAGTGATTTGGAATGGGAAGTGCTGACCTCCTACTTGCAGGGGAAATCCTATCAGGAGATTGCCATTGACCTGGATCGCCATGTCAAATCGATTGACAATGCTCTGCAGCGGGTCAAGAGGAAACTGGAGCGCTATTTAGAGGATAAGGAGTAAAGAGGTTACAGTTAAATTAATGATTGACAAACATTAGGATAAGCGTTATAATATTTTTCGTTAATTCAGCATTCTGCCCTGTCGGCAGGAAAAGCCCTGAAGTTTTTTAGCTATAAGCGCCTTTTCAAAATGCGGGTGTAGCTCAATGGTAGAGTTCCAGCTTCCCAAGCTGGCTGCGTGGGTTCGATTCCCATCACCCGCTCCACCTTTATAGACCGGGCACAAGACATTAGATGCTAGATGAGGAGGCAGACTGCCAAAATCTAGTGTCTAATTGTTTGTCTGCCCCTTTCGTATGCTCATGTGGCTCAGGAGGTAGAGCACCGCCTTGGTAAGGCGGAGGTCACCGGTTCGAGTCCGGTCATGAGCTCCATACCTTTATAGGAAACGCCAGGATGTGTTGTTTTAGGAATCGAAGAGAAGGCAATAAAGCCGGCACTTTTATGTTTCCAATTTCCATATAAGGAGGAGAATAAAATGGCAAAGGCAAAATTTGAAAGAACGAAGCCCCACGTAAACATTGGGACCATTGGACACGTTGACCATGGTAAAACCACATTGACAGCGGCAATCACAATGGTATT
>Ga0134092_1001992_pt1 | contig 16482 bp, 10 predicted proteins | sample 3_6taG_FD_94454 | JGI IMG/M metagenome (GOLD analysis project Ga0134092, IMG submission 94454) | Switchgrass degrading microbial communities from high solid loading bioreactors in New Hampshire, USA - 3_6_20_6_A3 metaG | ecosystem: Engineered > Bioreactor > Semi-continuous > Anaerobic >... | reverse complement strand
TGACGGCGGTGTAGTCATATTTGCAGGATGGAAGGGCAATTACGGCAAGCTGGTAATCATCGATCATGAGAACGGATATACGACTTATTACGGCCATAATGACACGATAAAGGTCAAAAAGGGCCAGAGAGTCGCCAGAGGGGATGTTATCGGCACAGCAGGCGAAACAGGCAGGGCTACGGGACCGCACCTGCATTTTGAAGTCCGGAAGAACGGCGTTCCGGTAAATCCGCTGCCATTCCTGAATAAATAGCAGAACAGACAGAATACTGAATAGTTGAGATGATTCAAACCAGTATTTGCGATCATGACAGATGATCCGGATGCTGGTTTTTCATTTCTTTAAAAAAATATCGTTTATACCTGCCGGATGGGCATGATCAGCAGTTATATAAAGGTGGTGCCGGACATTTCAGCTTTCACTTAAGATGATATGGAAAAAGCAGCAGATCCGTACACAGCAGGCCGTATAATTTCAGCGTTCCGGCAAAGAAGGCCGTTCCGGCTGCCGGATGTATTGAATCAGATGTGCGCCGGTTGGTGATTTGATATGCAATGTTTCACAGTGGCTTTGGATGGGTATGTTAAGGTTATAATACATCAGTTCAAAGGAAATCTGCGTTGCATGGAAGGTTCCATGAGACGCTGTTATGTGGTTAAATATGATTAGATTTGTGTTTATTAGCTATCCATAAAAGATTGGTTAAGGTTGACATAATGTTTGACGGATATGAGGAGCGGAGAGTGATATGAGCAAGAGTGAAGTATTAAAAATATCAGGAATGTCATGTGCGGCATGTTCGGCCAGGATAGAAAAACGGCTCAACGGTATGGAGGGTATACAGAAGGCTGCTGTAAACCTTGCGTCGGAGAAGGCTGTGGTCGAATATGACAGTTCAAAGATAAAGGTCTCGGACATAATAAAAGCGGTGGAAGCACTCGGATATAGTGCGGAACGCGCCGAGGAGGTCAGTGCCGACAGGGAAAAGGAGCAGAGAGAAAAGGAAATTAAGCGTTTGAGGCTGGAGCTGACAGTGTCCGCAGTTCTGACATCACCGTTGCTGTTTGCCATGGTCCTGATGCTGATAAACGCCGATATCCCGATTTTCCATAATCCATACTTCCAGTTGGCATTTGCCACACCGGTGCAGTTCATTATTGGCTTCAGGTTCTACAAGCACGCATTTTATGCCCTCAGAGCCAAAAGTGCCAATATGGATGTGCTGATTGCCATGGGAACGACCGCGGCCTACTTCTTCAGTGTGTACAATGCCTTCTTTGCACCCATGGACTTCGGGTCTATGATGAAGGAGCTCTACTTCGAGGCCGGAGCAGTGATCATAACGCTGATACTGCTTGGGAAGTACCTGGAGGCGGTAGCCAAGGGCAAGACATCGGATGCGATAAAGAAGCTGATGGGACTGCAGGCAAAAACGGCAAGGGTTGTCAGGGACGGCAAAGAGGGGGATATTCCGATAGAAGAGGTCAAGGCGGGCGATATCATTATAGTCAGGCCGGGTGAAAAAGTCCCGGTGGACGGAAGGATACTGGAGGGCAACTCATCCATCGATGAGTCGATGCTGACGGGTGAAAGCCTGCCTGCAGAGAAGAAAGCAGGCGACTATGTCATAGGAGCGACCATTAATAAATTTGGTACCTTCAGGTTCGAAGCGACCAAGGTAGGAAAGGACACTGCTCTTTCACAGATTATTAAAATGGTAGAGGACGCGCAGGGCTCCAAGGCTCCGATACAGAAAATTGCCGACAGGGTGGCGGGAGTATTTGTACCTGCCGTTATAGCTATAGCATTGGTGACATTTTTGGTATGGTATCTCGTTACCGGTGATTTTGCCGCTGCCATCATCAGCGCGGTATCTGTGCTGGTCATCGCATGCCCGTGTGCACTGGGACTGGCGACACCGACAGCGATCATGGTCGGTACCGGCAAGGGTGCCGAAAACGGTATCCTTATAAAGGGCGGAGAATATCTGGAGACCACATATAAGCTGGATACTGTTGTCCTTGACAAAACAGGCACCATAACGAAGGGAAAGACGGAAGTGACAGACATAATAACTGTCGGCGGCATGTCAGAAAATGAGGTGCTGCGGCTGGCGGCAATTGCTGAAAAAAGCTCGGAGCATCCGCTGGGTGCTGCCATTTATGAAAAGGGTAAGGATCAGTTCGGAACTCTGCCGGACCCCGAGCAGTTTGAGGCTATTCCGGGCAGAGGCATAATGGCGGTTGTTGGAGGAAGGCAAATCCATATAGGCACCCGCATGCTTATGCAGGAATTAAATGCAGACATCGGACAGGCGGAGACGGCCGCCGGGAAACTGGAGGATGAGGGCAAGACTGCGATGCTTATGGCGGCGGACGGAAGGCTCGAAGCAGTCATCGCAGTGGCCGATACCCTGAAGGAAAGTTCCAAAGAAGCTATTGCTGAGCTGAAGAAGATGGGCATCGAAGTATATATGATAACCGGAGACAACAAGAGGACTGCTGCAGCCATAGCAAGACAGGTCGGTATCGACAATGTGCTTGCGGAAGTCCTGCCGGAAAACAAGGCAGAGGAAGTCGAAAAGCTTAAGAGGCGGGGGAAGAAAGTAGCCATGGTGGGCGACGGCATCAATGATGCTCCGGCTCTTGCCACCGCAGATATAGGAATGGCCATGGGAACCGGTACGGACGTTGCGATAGAAGCGGCAGATATTACCCTGATGAGAGGAGATCTTAAAACGATACCGGCAGCCATCAGGCTGTCCCGCAGAACGATGAGAAAGATTAAACAGAATCTGTTTTGGGCATTCATATATAACATTATCGGGATACCCTTTGCGGCGTTCGGCCTGCTGAATCCTATGATAGCAGGCGGTGCCATGGCCTTCAGTTCAGTATCTGTTGTAACTAATTCACTGAGCCTGAAGAGATTCGATCCCGGTAAGGTATAATAGATCCGATAAGGTGTAATGAGAAAGTAAAATGTACGGCAGGCAGTGCCTGCTTCAATAAGGAGGAGTCACAGATGTCAAAGGAAAACAAGTGTCTTACAGTCAACGGAATGTCCTGCAGCCATTGTGAGAACAGTGTAAAGAAGGCCGTAGGAGCACTCGGCGGAGTGGACAGCGTAAGGGTGGAGCTGGCTGACAGGAAGGTTTATGTGGAGTTTGATCCTGATAAGGTAAGTCTTGATGCCATTATAAAGGCGATAGAGGACCAGGGCTATGACGTGGAGAAATAACCGGGAGCGGGACTGCCGCAGGGTATCATGCCCGGGTTGGCCGGTCAGTCATTCATTCCGCGCCGGATGGAGCAGATATGACCTGGTTTTTTGACTCAGACAGCCAGGAGCTTGTCTGAAGAAAAAATTTTATTTTTCTATTGTGTATTTTCTTGTTTATGGTTATAATATTAAAAAAATTATATGATGTTTGAATGCGATGACGAAGAGAGTAAATGCAATGTAGATTCAAAGCGAGCGGAGGAGAGTGAAAGCTCCGCATGAAACATGCATCGAAGAACACTTCCGAGCACCCAACCAAAATCATCATTGAGAGTAGGCTTGGGCGGATGTCCACCGTTAAAGGGAATAGGTATCGACAGGACTCATATCCTGTGTGACAGTGATATCCAGTCAGGTCCGTACCGAAACGAGGTGAGCCGAAAGGCTAACCAGGGTGGCACCGCGGAATGAAAATATATCCCGTCCCTGTACAATAAATTGTACGGGGACGGGATTTTTGATTATTACCGGAAACCGGCGACAGCCTGATGAAGCGGTTTGCCCGGTGCCGGAATTCCGGCGCCTGTTGGATGAGGGAGCTTGTTAGTACCGGAAGACCGGCGACCCTATGAAGTGGTTGGTTTAATGCCGGAAGCCGGCAGCTGATGAAACGGTTTGTATTTTGGAAGAACAGCAATTGTATTGAAAGATTGGATCAGGAAGTTTCCCGGGGCTTCAGGATCTTTATCTATAAACGTAAACGGGGCAGCAGATGTCCATGATTTGGTTGAAACCTGCAGATTTTAACCGAGAGCAGTAACCGGACGTTTCATGTTGCCTCACTGAAAGCCAAAAATTCGGTGAAAAGGAGGAGATATCGTATGAAAAGGTTGTATGCAGCGGAAGTGTTTCAGAAAGATGTGAAAAATGTACTGGTAAAGGGATGGGTACACAATATAAACTGCATCGGCAAGGTAGCCTTTGTCCAGCTAAGGGACAGAACAGGCATAATCCAGATAGTGACTGATGACGTTGCGGTCAGAGACCTTAGACTTGAAATGAGTATCGAAGTTAAAGGGGAAAAGGCTATAAACGATAAGGCTCCTTCCGGAGCCGAAATACATGCTGACTCCATCAGCATCCTGGGAAGGGCATGTTATGATATGCTGCCTTTTGAGATCAACAGGGGAAGGATACGGGCATCACTGGAGAATCAGCTCGATCACAGGACCATCAGCTTAAGACCGCCCAAAATGAGGGCGATATTCAAAGTACAGCAGGAAATAGAGGAAGCTTTCAGGAATTATCTCAGAGGAAACGGGTTTACTCAGATCCACACCCCTAAAATCATCAGCAGCAGTACTGAGGGCGGCTCGGAAATGTTCACGGTGGATTTTTTCGGACGCAGAGCGTTTCTTGCCCAGAGTCCGCAGTTTTATAAGCAGATGATGGTGGGTGCAGGCTTCGAAAGGGTCTTTGAGATAGCGCCTGCGTACAGGGCAGAGCTTCATAATACCTGGAGGCATTTGAGCGAGTATATCAGTATGGATGTAGAGATGGGCTTTATTGACGGTGCTGATGATCTGATGGACCTGGAGGAAAGCTATATTAACTATTTGCTGCAGCATTTAAAATCCACCTGCAAAACGGAACTTGAAATGTATGGGGTAAGCTTGCCGGAGAAGGTGGAAATACCGAGAATACAACTTAGAGAGGCACAGCAGATATTGCTTGAGAGGTTCGGGAAAAAATCGCCTGCCGGTGGCATTGATGCTGAAGGAGAGAAGCTGTTTTCGGATTATGTGAAGGAAACCTATGGGTCGGATTTTGTTTTCCTGACGAAGTATCCGGTGTCCAAGAGGCCGATGTATACGATGCCGGATCCTGACGAGCCGGATATGACACAGAGCTTCGATCTGATATACAAGGGACTCGAGATCACTACGGGGGGACAGAGGATCCATGACTATGAAATGCTCCGGCAGAACATCATTAAGTTCGGACTTGATCCCGAATGCTTTTCATTCTATCTGAACAGCTTCAGATACGGCATGCCGCCGCATGGAGGCTTCGCCATAGGCCTTGAAAGGATCACCATGAAGATACTGGATCTTGCCAACATACGCGAAACGACACTGTTCCCAAGGGACATAAAAAGGCTGGAGCCGTAGACGCTGTGGTAATATTGTTTTGAGGAGTGTGACTTATGAAAATATCAAAGGATGATGTTGTTTATATTGCAAAGCTGGCAAAGCTTCGATTCAGCGATGAGGAGATCGAAAAGCTCACAGGTGAGTTTGAAAGCATCCTGAGCCACTTTCAGTCTATCGACAGGATGGATCTTGAAAATATAAATGCTGATGATATCAAAGACGGACGGGGATCTGTGGTCAGAGAAGACAGGAACGCAGTGTTTGAGGACAAGGAGAAACTGTTCAGAAATGCGGAATCCATGCGCGGTACTTATATACAGGTTCCCAGAATACTGGAGTAGCAGGAGGTGCCAGAGATGAGCGGCGATTTTATGAGCATTGGTGAGATCAGCAGCGGGGTGGCCGGAGGTAAACACTCAGCTGTTGAGATAGCAAAGATGTATATCGATAAAATTAAAACGGAAGACGATGTGATAGGCGCTTTCCTGACAGTTTGTGAAGAGAGCGCCATGGCTCAGGCAAGAGAGATAGACGAAAAGGTAAGGAGCGGAGGAAAGGTCGGGAGGCTTGCGGGAGTACCGGTCGCGATCAAGGATAATATTTGCACAGACGGCATTAAAACAACATGTGCATCAAAAATGCTCGAGAACTTCATCCCGCCGTACAATGCGACGGTGATTGAGAAGCTGCTGGATGAAGATGCAGTTATCATAGGGAAAACGAACATGGATGAATTTGCAATGGGTTCATCCACCGAGAATTCCGCATTCAAAAAAACAATAAATCCCCGGGATAACACAAGAGTGCCGGGTGGTTCATCAGGGGGATCGGCTGCAGCAGTCGCAGCAGGGATGGTGCCTGTTGCACTGGGCTCTGACACGGGAGGGTCGATAAGGCAGCCTGCCTCTTTCTGCGGGATTGTCGGTCTGAAGCCAACTTATGGACTTGTTTCAAGGTATGGGCTCATAGCATTTGCGTCATCACTCGATCAGATAGGACCCTTGTCAAAAACAGTCAAAGACAGTGCGCTGATGCTGGAGGTTATCCAGGGCAGGGATGAAAAGGACAGCACGTCGTACAGAGGCGAATATCCGATGGATTATGCAGCCGGTCTCGGTAAGGACATAAAAGGCCTGAAGATAGGTGTGATCAAAGAGTATTTTACGGAAGGACTCGACAGTGAAATCGCGTCATCGATAAATGAGAGCATCAGGCGTTTCGAGAGCCTGGGAGCGGAGGTTGATGAAGTCTCTCTTCCTGCTGCCGGTGACGGACTGTCAGCCTATTATATAATCTCATCCGCTGAGGCCAGCTCCAACCTGGCAAGGTATGACGGCATACGCTACGGATACAGGTCAAAGGACTATGCGGATATAGACGAACTTATGGAGAAATCGAGGAGCGAAGCCTTCGGGGCTGAAGTGAAAAGAAGGATAATGCTGGGTACGTTCGCCTTGTCCTCCGGCTATTATGATGCATATTACAACAGGGCGCAGAAGTACAGAAAGCTGCTGAAGAGCCAGCTTGCCGATGTTTTTGAAAAATATGACCTGATCCTGGGACCGACATCGCCGGTGCTTCCCTTCGGGATCGGGGAGAGGAGCGATGATCCCCTCCAGATGTATCTTGCCGACATATATACGATCATCGTAAATATGGCAGGAGTTCCGGCGATATCGCTGCCGTGCGGCTGGAGCAGTGAAGGACTTCCTGTCGGGCTGCAGCTTATCGGACCGCACTACAGTGAGCAGACGCTGCTGCAGGCGGCCTATGCGCTGGAACAGGATCTGAAGCTTGATTTGTGATGACAGCCGGAACGCTGTCTTATACCGGAGTTGCCGCCGGTGTGGATGCATTGCAGTTGTGAGATGTACAGCATTACGGCTGACGGGCGGCATACATTGCGGCTGAGAAATGCCACACATTACGCTGAAGGATACCAATCATTGCCGCCGGTAGACACTCGTTGTATCCGCTGTATGCCATGCGATGCCGATTTGAGCAAACATCGGGCTTAGTTCCGGATATGATCGATAAGAAGGAGGTTTTCCGAATGAATTATGAAACTGTTATCGGACTTGAAATACATGCCGAATTAAACACAAAATCCAAGATATTTTGTGGGTGCTCAACGAAGTTTGCATCAGAGCCCAACGAGAACACGTGCCCGGTGTGTCTTGGCCTTCCGGGAACGCTTCCGGTGCTCAATGAGGAAGTTGTGAAGCTGGCCGTCAAGGCCGGAACTGCGCTGAACTGCAAAATCAACAATGTAAGCAAGATGGACAGGAAAAACTACTTTTACCCTGACCTGCCCAAAGCCTATCAGATATCCCAGTATGACCTGCCCTTGTGCTCCGGCGGATATGTGGAGTTCGAGTGTGAGGGAAGGAATGTCAGGGTCAGGATAAACAGGATTCACATAGAGGAGGACGCAGGCAAACTGATCCATCTGGATGATGAGCCATACTCTCTGGTGGATTATAACAGGACGGGAGTGCCGCTGATAGAAATCGTTTCGGAACCGGATATGCGTTCTCCCCTCGAGGCAGTGACGTTTCTGCGTATACTCAAATCCATACTTGAGTACGGTGAGATATCCGACTGCCGTATGGAACAGGGCTCTTTGAGGTGTGATGCCAATATTTCCGTGAGGCCTGCGGGTCAAAAGGAATACGGTACCAAGGTGGAACTGAAAAACATAAACTCCTTCAGGGAACTGCAGAAAGCTCTGGAGAAGGAGGAAAGGCGGCAGATCGAGATGTACAGGTTCGGCGAGGGCCACAAGATAGTACAGGAAACAAGGCGCTGGGACAGCGGCAAGGGAAGGACCGTATCCATGAGATCCAAGGAAGAGGCCCATGATTACAGGTATTTCCCTGAGCCTGATCTTGCTCCGGTCATCATCGATGAACAGACCGTTGCCGGGATAAGGAGCTCTTTGCCGGAACTGCCGCTGGAGAAACGCAGAAGATTCATAGATGATTATAAGCTGAGTGCCGACGATGCTGATATACTGACCAGTGACAGGCATTTGTCGGAGTTCTTCGAAAATACCGTCAAAGCAGGAGCTGCACCTAAAACAGCCGCCAACTGGGTGCTGGGTGATTTGCTGAGGATGCTCAATGAAAGCGGTCTGACTTCGGAGGCCATACCTGTTGCGCCGGATTATCTCCACAGGCTCATTGCTATGGTCGGAGAAGGGAAAATAAGCAATACGGCAGGTAAGGAAATATTTAAGGAAATGTTCGCCAGCGGAAGGACGCCGGAAGAGATATTGGAGGAGAAAGGGCTGGCTCAGATCAGCTCGGAGGATGACCTGGCAGTGCTGGTCAGAAAAGTGCTGGAGGACAACCCGAAGTCCATTGATGACTACAGAAAAGGAAAGACCCAGGCGGCAGGATATCTGGTCGGACAGGTCATGAAGGCATCACAGGGCAGAGCCAATCCCAAAATGGTTCAGGAACTGGTGATGCGTGAGCTTGGTGCCATGTGACCGGAAATGGTTATAGTGCTGCTTAAGAAGCGGTTACAGCACTGATTAAGAAAACCGTGATATTATTGAATTGGAGTCAGGCTTGTTGATAAAGCCGGAGACCGGACAGTAAAAAGCCCCTAACCTTGCTGAAACAGCAGGTTAAGGGCTTTCAGATTCACTGAACCCTGTCGTAGTTCCATTTTTCATTGAGTGCTTCAGTCAGCTCGGCGAGTTTTGATGTATCCCCAATAAGGATGACGCCTGCCAGACGGTTGTCAACGAAGAAATATTTTTCAAACGTATTCTTTGCCGTATCCCTGATTTCTTTTGTTTTATATTTAATATCCGGGTTTCTTCCGTTATCACCGGCAGCAAACAGAGAAGTATCCATGCCCTCGAATGTCAGGGCAGGCGGCTCCGGCTGATATTCGAGCTGTTCTCCCGCAGCGTTGGCACCGGCGATTTTTCCCATTTCCAGTGCCTGAGACCAGAGAGCGTAATTGACTCCGTTGTAGTAAGCGCAGTCACCGCATGCATAGATCCCGGGTATGCTGGTTTCCATCCTTTCGTTCACGACAACTCCGCGATCGACGGCCAGACCAGTCTCTTTCGCCAATGCGGTATTCGGGTAGACTCCGCAGGAAATTATAACAAGGTCTGCAGGATAGTATGTGCCGTCTTCCAGCTCGACGCCTGTCACTGAGCTGTCACCGGTTATTGTCCTGATTTTGGCTTTCAGCCTGAAATCTATGCCTTTGCTTCTTATGATATCAGCGAGGAAGTCTCCGGCGGCATCGTCGAGTTGACGTACCATGAGCTTGTCAGCGACTTCAAGTACAGTCACATGGCTGGATTTGCTCATTTCCCATGCTGCTTCCAGACCAAGTACGCCTCCGCCGATAACGACGGTGTTCTTCACTCTGGGGGAGAGCTCCCTTACCTTTTTGACGTCGGAGATGCGGCGTATTGCCACTATTTCCGGTTTGCCGAGGTTCAGGTTCGGCGGTATGAAGCATTCGGAGCCGAGGGCATATATGCATTTATCGTATTTCAGAGTACTGCCGTCACTAAGGGTGACTGTTTTATTCTCAGGGTCCAGCTTTTCTGCACGTACACCAAGTTTATTTACTATATTATTCTGCTTATACCATTCTGCATCATGGACAGCGATTTCGGAGGCATCGGCAAGCGTGCTCAGTGCTTTTGTGAGCATGGGCCTGTTGTAGCTTGGCACTGGCTCATCAGAAACCATTATGATGGAACACGTTGAATTCCTTTTCCTTATTTCCTCCGCTGCGCTTATGCCTGCAGCACCATTGCCCAGGATCACGAATACCTCGTCGGTGTCTTTCGTGTATGATACTTCCTCTTCCTCATATGGTACAAACATATCCGGGCCGACGCCGCAAACAGGGCATGTATCGAGATCCGCATCGAAAACTGCGCCGCATATGAGGCATTTTACCTTTTTTGGTTTTCCGCTCATTTTGTGTTCCTCCATGTGTAAATCAATATGTAGATACTATAACTATTCTATACCAGAATTCCAGATTTTTAAACTTGCTAATTGAATCTGAATTATCTTTGTTGCTCATTATTTCAATTAATGGTGCCTTTCGAGACATATTTATCGGGTTTTTGTGGATAAACTTCAATAAAATGGCGCAAAATGGCAGGTTTTTATATGTTGATCAGGCCTTTATTTGAAAAATTGAGCAGTTGGAGGAAATTGGCCGGCCTTTACCTGAAATTTTGAGCATCCGAAAAGAAACGCTGCCCTTTACTTGAAAATTTGAGTAAAATAATAAAAGGACCGGCCTTTACATGTAATTTTGATCATGCAGAAAAAAATCTCCGCTTTTTAGTCGAAAATTTGAGCCGGCAAAAAGAAGCACCGGCCTATAGTTGCAATTACATGCACTCAACAGATCCAGCTTTCGAGCAATTTTATTTATAATAATAAATTATATACCACGCAATGCCGATAATGGTGTAAAATATTTGCATATGTCTACAAATAACTTGCGGGGTATCTGATATGGAAAAGCAAAAGACTGGAAGGACCCGTGCCGTCAGCAATATTTTTTATGCTGTCAGGCTCATGTGGGATATTTGCAGAGGAATCGTAATACATACTGCTGTAATGAATGCCGCATGGTATTTCGGATGGATATTTTATGATCTCTTTTTCATACGCTATCTGATCGGAGCGATAGAAAACCAGGAAAGCTTTGCGCACATAATGAGGTTCATTCTGATTTCCGGACTGGTGTTCTTTATGCTCTCAGCTTACACATCTTACGTTGAAGGGGATTTCCGTCCTGTTGCCGGTGTGACGCTCTATCACAGGCTTTACGGCATGCTGTATAAGAAGGCTGGGAACGTGGAGCTCAGATGCTTTGAAGACAGTGACTTCTATAACAAGTATGCGCTGGCTGTCGATAAAGCCGATGAAAACCTGTTCATGAATGTCAACAACCTGTTTGGCATAATATTCGGCGGAATAGCTGCAGCAGTAGTGTTTTACACAATGTTTACCATAGACAATATTGCAGTGCTTTTTGTATTCTTTCCCATCATCGGCAATTTCGTTTTTGGCTACATATACAACAAAATGCTGTTCAAACGGGATCAGGAGCTGGTTCAGTACAAAAGAAGGATAGAATATGTGAACCGTGTAATGCACCTTGCGGATTTTTCGAAGGAAATGCGCCTGTCCAATGTTTATAACCTTATGAAATATAAATACAAAAAGGCACTGGAAGGGATCTTTGACACAGTCGAGAAATACGTCTTCAAAATAAACCTGCCGCTTTGGTTCAGGAATTATTTCACCTTTACGATAATCTTCGAAGGAGTGCTGCTTTACGGGGCTTACCGTACCATCGTCAGCAAAACCATGAGCTTATCAGAGCTTGCTGTGCTGTCTACAGCCATGGTATCTGCCACATGGATACTGATAGGCTTTACCGATCACATTTTGCAAAGCGTCAGGCTGGGCATATTCATGGAAAATATACGGAGCTTTCTGGAATATGAACCAAAGCTGCCCGAGGACTATGACGGCATCATCCCTGATAAGGAGATAGAATCCATAGAGTTCAGAAATGTAAGCTTTTCATATAAGGATGACGGAAGCTATGCGGTCAGAAACCTTTCATTCAAAATCGATGCTAAAACCAGCCTCGCCCTGGTAGGCCATAATGGTGCGGGAAAAACGACAATTATAAAGCTGCTGTTCCGCCTGTATGATCCAACTGAGGGAGAGATACTGCTGAACGGACGAAATATTAAGGAATACAATCTCAAAGCATATCGAGACCTGTTTGCGGCAGCTTTTCAGGATTACAGGGTATTTGCACTGAGCATCAGTGAAAATGTCATGATGCGGAAGGTGATTCCGGAGGATTACGAGGTGGTATATGATGCTCTTAAAAAGGCAGGAGTATACGATAAGGTAATGTCGTTGCCAGGAAAGGCTGATACCGTTCTTACTAAGGAATTCGACGAAGAAGGGGCACTGCTGTCGGGAGGAGAGTACCAAAAGATCGTAGTGGCCAGAGCCTTTGCAAAGGATGCTCCTGTCAAAGTATTTGACGAGCCCTCCAGCGCGTTGGACCCGATAGCTGAATATGAGCTGTACGAAAGCATTTTGCGGGACAGCAGGGGCAAGACGATGATTTTCATATCACACAGGCTTTCTTCCGTGCGCAATGCAGATCTGATACTGATGCTGGAGAACGGGGAGATCATAGAGCGCGGAACACATAAGGAGCTTATGGAACTGAACGGTGCTTACGCAGATATGTATAACAAGCAGGCGAAAAACTACCTTGCTGTTGAAAACCTCAGGGAGGTGAGCGCAGTATGAAGAAGGATACAAAACAAAAGCAGAGCATAAAGAAGATTCTGTCCAATAACTGGTTTATTCTTAAGCTGTCCTTCAGCGCTGCTCCGTTTTTCATGTGCTATATGATCTTTGAGGCGATAAAGCAGCAGGCACTGATCTTTCTGGAGCATACATACGGTATTAAGTTTGTCCTTGAGGCTGCGGAGTTCCGCAAGCCGTTCAGTGTTGTGGTTAGCTTTCTCTTAATTGTGTTCGGAGCCTGGGCCGTTTCGTTCCTGCTCAGCGGCATATATCAGAACCGCGTGTCCCAGAAGGGCCTGCCGAAGATTGAAAAGAAGCTGAGGGATATGATCTATGCCAAGGTAAAGGAACTGGATCTGGAGTGCTACGACAACCCTGAGTATTACAATGATTTTGTGCTGTCGATAGCAGAGGCTGAGAAGTCCATCACCAGGACGCATCAGATACTGGAATCCATATTTGGCGGGCTGACGGCACTGATAACAAGGGGCGTCTTCTTCCTGACAACGGACTGGCTTTCGATGTTCTTTATACTTGCGTCCTTCGCACTGACGTTTATATTCTCACAGATGCTGAACAAGGTCAATTTCAGGAACAGGCTGGAAAAGAATCCCCATGAAAGGAAAAGGGCTTATGTACACCGGGTTTTTTACCTCAATGAATACGCCAAGGAGATAAGGCTGAACCCGTATATTGCCGGCAGACTGTTTGAGGAATTTGAAGGATCGAACAGTGAGCTGCGGAACGTGGAAAGGAAGTATGCCAAAAAGCGTACCGTCCTTGGGTTTGTAGCCAGATATCTGACCAATGATTTTATCAGTGATGTCATATATATCACTTATCTTGTATTCCGTGCTGCAGTGCGCAGGGCTATATCCTACAGCAGCGTGGTGGTGCTCTGGAACACTTCCGGCGGCCTGAAGAGGAACCTTCGCGACATTGCCGACGTAATGCCCCAGATCTCAGAAAACAGTCTTTACATAGAAAAAATACGCAGTTTTCTCAATTATGAACAGAAGATTACCAGTGAGCGCAAGCTGCCTGTCCCTGAGGAAAGGGGCACACTTGAGCTGAGGAATGTCTCCTTCGGCTATAATAACAAAGACGGCTACATTTTGAAGAATATAAACCTTACCATACGTCCTGATGAAAAGGTGGCTCTGGTCGGATATAACGGCGCAGGCAAGACGACGCTGATCAAGCTTATAATGAGGCTCTATGATCCCAATGAGGGAGAGATATTGTATAACGGCATCAACATAAAAGATTATGATGTGAATGAATACAGAAAGCTTATAGGGACTATATTCCAGGACTACAGGATATTTGCTGCAACAGTCGGAGAAAACGTTGTACTCGACGAGGATCAGGAGACTCTGGAAAGGACAGGCAGGACCGCTGTGCTTAAGGCTCTTGAATACAGAGGGTTTAAAGAACGCCTTGATAAAATGCCCAAAGGCCTGGCAACGGAGCTTACCACAGAATTCGAACAGGACGGCATCGACCTGTCGGGAGGCGAGAGCCAGAAGGTTGCCATTGCCCGTGCATTTTACAAGGATGCCCGGATGGTGATTCTGGACGAGCCATCCAGCGCCCTCGATCCCATAGCAGAATACCAGCTGAACAAGACCATGCTGCAGGCGGCGGAGGGTAAGTCCGTTGTGTTCATTTCGCACCGGCTTTCAACTACCCGGCATGCAGACCGTATTTACATGATGGAGAACGGCAGGGTTATTGAAGAGGGAAATCACGATGAGCTGCTCAGGCTGAAGGGCAAATACGCAGCCATGTGGAAGGCCCAGGCCGGCAGGTATATTGATATGTAGAATATAGCGGAGCGGGTATGGAGAAAGCAGCAACACGCTGAAACCGGCAGGCTGTGAGAGAACAGAGTTATAGCTGCTTGAAGGATACCTTTATTATTTCCGGAAATTTTCCCGTGTCATCCTCATTTTGCTGCGATTTTCCATTATATTAACACATTTGCGTGAAGCAAGCAATAAGCCTCATCTGCAGGGGAACGGAGATATTTGTGTCTGTTCGATTTCGGAATGCATCATATTAACTGGACATTTTTGCTAATTAAGTTATTGCACCTGTAATAAATTTATATTATACTTGAATATGTGAATTTATTACCAGCTAATAGTAGCAAATACTAATTCAATGTCATTGGCAGGGTGTATGCTGAATATTCGAATAAGCAGCAATACACAAAGCCACGGGGAAGAGGAGTGTGTAGAATGAATTATTTCCTGACCGAAGAACAGCAAATGATAAAGGAACTGGCAGCAAAGATAGCCGATGAGAAGATTGCGCCTGTTGCGATCCAGTATGATGAGGAAGGCAAATTTCCGCGTGATATAGTCAAAGTCATGGCTGACTCCGATCTTTGCGGAGTGTACATACCGGAAGAGTATGGAGGACTGGGCGGGGGCGTGTTCGAAATGGCGCTTGTCGTCGAAGAGCTGAGCAGGGCCTGCGGCGGTATTGCGCTGGCATTTGCGGGGACAGGTCTCGGCACTTTCCCGATTATTCTGTTCGGCAATGAAGAACAGAAGCAGAAATACCTTCCCGATATAGCAGCAGGAAAAAAACTGGCGGCTTTCGGACTTACTGAAGCCGATGCGGGCAGTGATGCTGCGGGCATACGTACTACAGCAGTACTTGACGGAGATGAATATGTGCTCAACGGAACAAAGCAATGGATCACCAACGGCGGCGAAGCCGATGTATATACAGTAATTGCATGCACAAACAGAGAAAAGGGTGCCAGAGGATTTTCTGCCTTCATAGTGGAGAAAGGCACACCCGGCTTCTCATTCGGTAAAAAAGAAAATAAGATAGGCATCAGGGCATCCTGCACCAGCGAGCTCATATTTGAAAACTGCAGGATTCCTAAGGAAAATCTCCTTGCCAGAGAAGGAATGGGCTTCATAGTGGCCATGAAGACTCTGGACAGAACCAGGCCGGGCGTTGCGGCGCAGGCGCTGGGCATCGCACAGGGTGCTTTTGATGAGGCTCTCAGGTATTCAAAGCAGAGAGTCCAGTTCAATCAGCCCATATCATCCTTCCAGGCCATCCAGCATATGCTGGCTGATATGGCTATCCAGCTGGAGGCTGCAAGGGCTCTTGTTTATCAGACATGCCGCTATATCGACAGCGGAGCGAAGGATTTCTCAAAGGAATCCGCCATGTGCAAGGTGTTTGCATCAGATACCGCAATGAAGGTGACGACGGATGCGGTGCAGATCCTTGGCGGCTATGGCTATATGAAGGAATATCCGGTGGAAAAAAGGATGCGCGATGCAAAGATCACGCAGATATACGAGGGAACGAACCAGATCCAGAGAAATGTCATTGCATTGGAGCTCATTAAGGAAATGTCAAAAAAATAACATAGATTTGCGTAATGGCTTCAGTATCGGTACTGAAGCCGTTATTCAATATGGGCAGCAGGGAGTGAAATATTGAATGAACATAGTGGTTTGTGTAAAGCAGGTTCCGGGCACAACGGAAGTTAAAATGAACAAGGAGACCAATACGATCATCCGTGAGGGTGTCGAATCCATAATCAATCCTTTTGACACGTATGCGGTGGAAGAGGGACTGAGGATAAAGGAAAAAATGGGAGGCAAGGTAACGGTGATGAGCATGGGCATACCGTCAGTGGCCGAACTGCTCAAAAGCACCATCGGTCTTGGCGTTGATGACGCCGTGCTGCTGAGCGACAGGGCATTCGCCGGTGCCGATACCCTTG
>Ga0134092_1001991_pt1 | contig 16492 bp, 9 predicted proteins | sample 3_6taG_FD_94454 | JGI IMG/M metagenome (GOLD analysis project Ga0134092, IMG submission 94454) | Switchgrass degrading microbial communities from high solid loading bioreactors in New Hampshire, USA - 3_6_20_6_A3 metaG | ecosystem: Engineered > Bioreactor > Semi-continuous > Anaerobic > Digestate... | reverse complement strand
GTCCCTGAGTCATGAGTTATGATATCCCCCACCTTGTTTCCGTCCACAAAAACTTGATTGGATTTGGTTCCGCTGCCCGGTGTGACGGCAGCCATCACCTTTAGGCTGTAGTGGCGGCTTTCGGGGACCTGAACCGTAAAGGTTACGGAATCCCCCTCATTTTCAAAACCGGTGACATAGCCGCTGCCGGAAAAGCCCTCGATCCTTTTTTCCACCCGTACGCCTTTAAGTTCCGCTTCTTCTGCCTCCAGCTTCAAATAAAAACCTATACTCATTCTGTCAATCGCTCCTTCCCCTTGTATTCCCAATCCTCCGCTTATGCTTATTCCTTTTATATTCGATATAAAGCCGTAATATCCTCTTTTCCCTTGTTTGTAAGTTCAGGACTGTCATCATATATTTTCGGCAACGTGCCTTCGGGTCTTTTCCCTTACTTGTAAGTCGAGGACTGTCCCCACTAAACGTATCCTTGTATCTTTTTCGCAACATGCCTCCGGACCGTTTTTCCTTTTTGCAAGTTCAGAACTGTCCCCACTCAGCGTGACCACGTATCTTTTACTCTGCTGACAAATTCAGGACTGTGCCCATTGAACATGTATAGATCTTCAATCAACCTCTAGTTTCCCGAACGCGTCTCTGAACCTTTTTTCTTGCTTATAAGTGCAGGACTGTCCCCACTGAACATGTCTTGTAAGTTGGGGACTGTCCCCACTGAAGTGTCTCCTAAGTGCAGGACTGTCCCCACCGAAGTGTCTCCTAAGTACAAGACTGTCCCCATTGAACATGCCCCTGTATCTTTTCCCTCGCTGAAATGTTCAGGGCCTTCCGAATACCGTAAACTCCCAGACCCCCACCCGGATGCCGGCCGGAGCGGACAACACCACCAGCCTCACATACCGGACCCTCCGGGGATCCCAGGTATCGTACTCAATATGCTGCTCAAGGGTATTGCCGGATTTATCAATCAGGGTGCTCCACTCCTTGCCGTCGGCTGATCCCTCGATGATATAGCCGTAAGGTCCGGGCAAAATCCCTGCTTCATAGTCAAGGCCCCTGTCCGCAAACAGGGTCCTGGCAGCATGGACCTCATATTCCCTTCCAAGGTCTACACAGAGCCACTGGGGCGTTGAAGCATCCGCCGCTTCCCACCAGGTGCGGATGTAATTGTCCACAGCATAGACCGGCTCATGGCCCGCTGCATAGCTCGATGCGCACACATACTCATTGATGCTTAAGGGTACGAGTCCCGTGTCATTGTCCTCCCAGGGCTTAAGGCTGATTCCCGGAGCAAACTGCGGGGTTTCAGTCGGTCCTGCAACGAACATGTTTCCCTTTTCATCAAATCCAACCGGATCCATGGCGATCCTGCGTTCAAAGGCGTATTCAATCCTGACCAGGATTGTATATACGCACCACAGATTCCCGTCCGGCCCCTCCACCACCGAATGGTGGCCGGTTCCGTTGATCAGGCCGCCTTTTTCGCTTAAAATCGGGTTCCTCTCCTGATAGGTAAAGGGTCCCAATGGGCTGTCACCGACATAGCAGCCAAGGGAATACTTTTTATACTCCGTCCCCGGAGCGCTGTACTGAAGGTAATACCGCCCGTTATGCTTCGTCATCCAGGGCCCCTCAATCCAGCTCCTGTCCGGGTCCTGGTTATAGTCTCCGAAGCGCTCCCACCTATGGGCGGGATCATAGCCAAAGCAGCGCACCTTGGGGCCGTCAAAGGATGTCGGGTCGGAATCCTTCATCTTGACCGCATAAACGTTCCTGCCGTCGGAAAAGTAGCAGTACATCCGATTGTCATCATCCACAAAAAGCATCGGGTCAAAGAGCCTGAAAACCTGCCCATTCTCATCCTTGACATGGCCGATAAATTCCCAGGGGCCCAGAGGATCCCTGGCCCGCCACATCTTGTCTGTGCAGGCCGTCAGATAGAGCCAGCCGTCCTTTTCAACAGCCGTGGGAGCCACAAGGCTTCCCGGCCTTGCAAAGGGCTCCACCGGCTGATAATGCCAGTTTACCAGATCATCGGAATACCAGATCAGGCTGTAGGACGGGAACAAGTAATAGCGGTTCTTGAACTTGATGACCGTCGGGTCGGCCATTTCCCGAAAATCTCTCCTCACATCATGAAGCCATTTGTCGCTATGGGGTATTTCCGATTTTTCTGTCCTGGCTTTCCCCTTTTTTATCGATGCAGGCCCCTGCTGATAATTGGGCAGGGATATGGGATTACAATAGGTTAAATTCTTTCGATTCACTTTTATCCTCCCCCAGTTTATTTGCAGTTGTTCTCATGTATATCTTCCTCTCAATACCCACGAAATCTCCCCTTCCTTGCTGACACTTATATATTCGCCAAAGGGCTCCGATATCCTCCCGCAGGACGGAACTGCCCCAATACAGCTTCGATTATATAATAGGCGCTTCTTGTAGAAATTTAGTGATAAGCCCCTTTAACGCATCTTGTCCGCCATAAAAACGAGAACAAAATTTTAAAAGACATTGGGCATAAGGAATTTTACTCCACTTGCCCGCTATGAAAAAACGGAATGGATATCATGGCCTGTGATCGCGAAACCCCGGTAGCCTTGAAAACTATATGCAAATTCCAAAAAGATGCTTGGATTAAGCATAACAAATGGGGACGATTCTAAACTTGCCGAGCAAGTTCACAATCGTCCCCACTTGTCAATCCCTGGCTTGCCCGGGCATATTCGATATCTCCCGGGCTTTTTCATGAGGATCACAAGTTGAGCTCCGTCCCTGGCTTTCCATCATGTACTGTGAAATAAGGCCGTTCAATTCCTGGCTGAGCTCCAATAATTTGGCCCTGTCGCAGCCATCAAGATCATTCAGCATATCATTGAGCTCCCCGCGCAGCTCTTTGATCCTTTTCTTTAGTTCTTCCACTGAAAATCCCCCCTTTCAAAGAAAACCGCATTTGACCCTTTGGATAACTTCTTCTTTAAATTCCATTAAAAGTATAGTTTTCCATATATATTATATTCCGAACTGCTGTTCGTGTCAATAGCAAATTGGGGGCAGCTTTCAGCCCAAAAGGCATCTTGATTTTGCTGAATACAGGGTGAAAAAACCGATTTGATAGTATATAATGATGATAAATAAAATATGGCAAGTGGAGAAGCGTCCCCAGCTTGCCGGGAGGGGTATTGGGATGTATCGCACGGTAAAAGAAAACCTGGACTATGCCCTGGAATTTACCAGGCTTTATCAAAGCGAGCCGGATAAGGCTCTGCGGGAGGCAAAATGCCTCAAGATGCAGGTTCCCTATGTCCTGGAGGATATTGATGAAGAGGATTTGATCGTAGGATATATGCGCCATGGATATGTGGGCTTTTCACCCCAGTACGGCGGGGTCTACACCTATTATTTTCACAAAGGAAGCGTGGAAAATGACCTGCGGCGCATAGAAAATGAAGTAACCGAAGAATACAAAGAGCAGATCAGGGAAATGTGCCGTTTTTGGGAAAAGGAAAATACAGAAGCCAAGGTCAAGGAGCGCTTTTATCAGAGGTATCCGGAGAGAAGATTCCACAGGCCGTCCTATTATTATAACGCCTGCCGCATCGCCGGGATGAACGTGGATCTGGACTTACTTGTCCAAGTGGGCCTTGGCGGGCTTAAAGAATGGATCAATTATTACCGCTCCGTGAACGGAGACTCTACCTTTTATGACGCCCTGGAGACGGCCGTTGATACCATTTCCGATGCATGCCGCATCTATGCGGAGAAGGCCCGGGCTCAGATGCAGACGGCAAGTCCAAAAAGAAAAACAGAACTTCAAGAAATCATTCAAGTATTGGAGCACATTGCAGTGGAGCCGCCCAGGACCTTTCGGGAGGCCCTGCAGCTGGTTTGGATCTATGCCGTCTGTTCGGATTTGATGAACTACGGCCGGATGGACAACTATCTGGGGGAATTCTATGCAAGGGATATTGACAACGGGACCTTGACGGAAGAGGAGGCCGTCCGCCTTATTTCCTCTTTGTACCGCCAGATCCTGAAGGTGGGTAAAATCCATGACGGCAGGATCATCATCGGAGGCATGGGAAGGAAGAATGAAGAGGCGGCCGACCGGCTGGCTTTGATGCTCATCAAGGTCTCCCGGATCGTCAAGGACGTCCTGCCCCAGCTGACCCTTCGCTACTACCGGGGAATGAACGAAGCCCTGATGAATGAAGCTTTGATCAATATCCAGGAGGGAGCGGTCTATCCCATTATCTACAGCGATGAAGTGGTGGTCCCGGCAGTGGAGAAAATGTACGGCATCGATCGGGAAATGGCCTGCAGGTGGATACCCTTAGGCTGCGGCGAATACGTCATCGAAGGCTACGGCGCTGCAACGCCCAATACGGGAGCCATCCTGCCAACCGCCCTGGATGCGGTGCTCCACAGAGGGATCAACTCCTTCAGCGGCAGGCGGGAATGCCAGGACCCCGGAGACCTGCCCCGCTTTAAAACCTTTGAGGACCTCTTTCAGGCCTATGAGAACATCCTAAAACCCGCCTGCGAAGAGATGGCCTATCACGAACAGCTCAACTATGAGGTGGCCGGAGAGGAAGCCTGCTACCTCCACTATAGCCTATTAACCCATGACTGCATCGAAAAGAACAAGCCCTTATTCTCCGGCGGCTGCCGCTACCTGACGGCAACCAGCGAGATCTTTGGGCTCATCACCTTTGCCGACAGCCTCATGGCCATCAAGCACTGTGTCTATGATAAGAAGATCTTTACCCTGGAAGAAGTCGTCAAGATGTGCGACGCCAACTTTGAAGGCTATGAAAAGGAGCGAAATATCCTTTTAAATGCTCCGAAGTACGGCAATGACGATGACGAGGCAGACGCCATGGCTGTACGGGTATTTCACCATATCGCCAAGCTCCATGAGGAGGCCGGCAAGAATACCAACCTGTACCTCTACAAGGTATGCAGCGTCAACAACTCCGGCTCAGCGGAGCAGGGTGCCACCACGGCAGCCACCCCGTGCGGCCGGCTGAAGGGATCCGCCCTGTCCAACGGCAACAGCCCGTCCATTGGGGCGGATAAGAACGGCCTGACGGCCACGCTGAACTCCATGGCCAAGTTTGACCCCGCCTGCCATGTGGGAGTGATTCACAATATTCGCTTCAACAAGGACCTGCTGAAAAACAACCGGGATAAGATCAAGATCCTGCTGGAGACCTTCTTTGAAAACAACGGCGTCCAGACCAACCTCTCATCCATCGGCAAGGATGATCTGGAACAGGCCTTGAAATACCCGGACCGGTATAGAAACCTCATCGTTCGAATCGGCGGCTTCAGCGCCAGATTCGTTGAGCTCAGCCCCATTATTCAGCAGGAACTCTTGCAGCGCACAACCTATGAGGAGGTCTAAATGGAAAGCTTTGCAACAGGGATTGTTTTCAACATCCAGCGATTTTCACTCCACGACGGGCCGGGCATCAGGACTACAGTGTTCCTGAAGGGCTGCAACTTAAGATGCGCCTGGTGCCATAACCCGGAATCCATGAAAAAGGATCCGCAGATAAGCGTCAATTTTAACCGCTGCACCTCCTGCGGAAGATGTGCAGCTGTTTGCCCGGAAGGTGTGCACCGGATTGAGGCAGACGGGACCCACTGCCTTTTTCCGGAGAAGTGCAGGCTCTGCAGGGCTTGCATCGAGGCCTGTCCTGCCGATGCCATATCCGTCATCGGCCGGGAATACAGACCTCAGGAAGTCATCGAGGTTGTCTTGAAAGACCGAATCTATTATGATCGCTCCGGAGGGGGCGTCACCTTCTCCGGGGGCGAGCCCACCTACCAGCATGAATTTCTGCTGGAGCTTCTCAAGCTCTCCAAAGCAGAAGGCCTCCACACCTGTATAGAGACCAATGGAATGGCGCAGAAGGAACATCTGGCGGAGATCAGCCCCTATGTGGATCTGTTTCTGTTTGACTTTAAGCACTATGATGATGAGATGCACAAAAAGTACACCGGGGCGTCCAACAAAGCGATGCTGGAGAACCTGGCTTTCTTAAATGAGCTTAGCAAAGAGCTCCTCCTGCGCTGCCCGATCATCCCCGGAATCAATGATACTTTAGCCCACTTTGAAGCGATCAAAACCCTCAGGCGAAAATATGAACATATCCGGGATGTGGAGCTGATGCCCTACCACACCATCGGGTCAGGCAAGTGGAAAAACATCGGGCTCTTTTACTCCCTGGCGGATCTGAAGGCGCCGTCAAAGGAGCAAATCGAGATCTGGAAGAAAGAGATTATATAAAATCGATTTGCTGCACAATTAGAAAATAGTTGATTGTGCAGCAAGCTAATATATTTGCTCAAAAACGAGAAACCAGCGAGAAGCATTAGAATTTTCGCTGGTTTTTCGTTTAAAAAAGAGGGGGTAGTTTCATGACACTCCCACCCTGCAGTTATTGGATTTTCAATCAGATCACTCCTTCTTAAGGAGATACAAGAACTCATCTCTGCAACAAAAAATGGGGAGTCGTTCGAAACCTCCCCGCTGTCATCTTGATTAGATTGTCCCTTTACTCAAATTTGAAGTGATATTGTGTGAGCCCAATTCCTTCTTAAGCTGCAGGATATCCTGCTGTAGGGCTTCGTTGACAGGTCACTCGAATTCAAAGTTATATTGTGTAAGCTCTAGTTTCTTCTTAAGTTCCAGGACATTCCGCTGAAGGGCGCTGTTGAAAAGTCACTCGAATTCGAAGAGATATTGCGTGAGGCCCAGCTCCTTCTTAAGCTGCAGGATATCCCGCTGCAAGGCTTCGTTGACAGGGACTCCCCTGTCCTTGCGGTACTGCCAGGCCAGGTATTCCTTCTCTCCGGCCGTGTAAATGCGCTCTGCACCAGGCATTTTCTTTGATGCTCGAAGGGCCCTCAGGATATCGCCGGTGGTCTTTTTAAATGCATTCAGCTCCGTAAAAGCCTCGATATGAATCGCGATAAAGAAGTGGCCCAAACGGTAGGGCACCTTTTTGCCGTTCTCCACACCGGACAAGGCCTTGAGAAAAGCCCCGCCCTGAAGGGCAGCAGACAGTATCTCCACCACGGTGGCATAGCCGTAGCCTTTGTAGCCGGCCATTTCCTCCCCGATGCCGCCCAAGGGGGTCAGAGCCGCGCCGCCTGTGACCAGATCTTTGAGCACCTGTTCGGTATCGGTCCTGGGCTTTCCGTCCTCGCCGATGACCCAGCCTTCCGGCAGTTCCTTCCCCAGCCGGGCATAGACCTCGATCTTGCCCCTCTGGGTGACGGAAGTGGCACAGTCCAGAACAAAGGGAAACTCCTCATCTGTGGGCATGCCAAAGGTCAGGGGATTGGTTCCCAGCATGTTTTCCACGCCAAAGGTGGGAGCAATGGAGGGCCTTGCATTGGTCCCCGTTATGCCGATCATGCCCCTCTCCACCGCCATCAGGACATAATAGCCGGCTATTCCATAGTGATTGGAATTCCGCACGGCCGTCATGCCCATGCCGAACCTTTCTGCCTTTTCAATCGCCATCTCCATGGCCCTTTTGGCGATCACCTGGCCCATTCCGTTATGGCCGTCCAATACAGCAGTGGTAGGGCCTTCCTTGAGGATCTCAATTTCCGTCACCGGATTGATGATGCCCTCCCGGATCCTGTCGATATAGATGGGCTTGAGGCGCCCAATCCCATGGGAATCAATGCCCCGTTTGTCAGAGGTGATGAGCACATCTGCACAGATCCTGGCATCCTCCTCCGGCACCCCGACCGCCTTGAAGGCATCCACCATAAACCGCTCCAGGGTATCAAAATCCACCCAGTAGATCTTCTCAGCCATCAATAAGACTCCTCTCTGAAAGTTTATCGTGCAATCCCCTATTTATGATTATTCTCCGGCAATAAAGAAATACCTGCCTCGATACTTTCAGAGTAAGAAAAGAACGCAAATAAAAAACAACCCACTCAATAAGCAGATAGGACCTATCTAGCTACCTGGTGGGTTAAAATAATTATATCCATTTATCGTATATACTATACCTAAATATTTCCTAGTATGCTTTCTCTTTCCATCTTTGTTTGAGTAGACCCCAGGCACATATTTGCGTAAAAAAGATATATATTTATCAGAAACGTTATATATTTTCAAACCACCCATATGAATAGCCCCTTATACATAAAAAGAAGAGTGAGTAATCTCTCACCCTTCGCGAGTTTAAAGTTTCCCACTATCTGGCAGGGACTCTCCCGAGTTTAGGATAATATTGATCCTATAACAAGCTTTTAATGTAATTCAATTATACGGCATTTAGGCCGTAATGTTAAGGTTTGAATAGAATTTCGGCATCTTGAAAACATTACAATAGTGACACTATTATTATACGTAAGAACTAATAAAAAGATAATACTAATTTATGCCTTATTGCTATTGGAAACTGTGATTTGCTGTTGATCCTTTTAACAGGTAGGAGGTCCATTCCCTTTTCCTCTTTTAGTTCAATAGCAAATTCTGTTCCGATATACCCCTTATCTCATAAGCCGCTAAAACAGCCCTATCTGTTCTGCATGCAGGTAAGCCTTCTCCAGTTTCTCATCTGCCCTTAATTCGGTTAAGAGATGCGGCTCAAATTCCAGATACTCATCTCTCATCATATTCTGTCTAATCTTAATCATATACACCAGGTTAAAGCAGTTGATTACCGACTCCTGCTTGATGTCAGAAAGGCATATCAACTGGGTATTGTATTTTTTCGCAATATCAAACATGGGCTTTAATAAATGTCCGGATGTAATAGGGCCAAAGGGGTTGTCCATGATCAATACCTTGGTATCCTCAGCCTTTCTAAAAAGCTCTTTGCTGCGTCCCCTGCTATAGGACATTAAGGCAACCAGTAGGGAAAAATAAGCGACGAACTTCTCGCCTCCTGAATTTTTCACAATGATATCTTCCCAGCGCATCATTTTTCTGTTATTCTCATTGATATCAAGCTTATATGCCCTCACATTACAGTTTTCCAAACTACTGATCACATTTAAAAGCTCTTTTGTCGATATAAACTTCACCAGATCCCGCTTCACCTTGTCTTCTTCCACTTTTTCTTTGATCTGCCTTTTCAAGGTATCCAGGCAGTCATAAATATAAGCCTTCATTTTCTCTTTGGCAACCAGTTCATCCTGAATTTTTTCGTACTCAATATCCAAAATTCTCCTTCGAACGCCGTCGATTTCTACCCCGGAATTCTCGGATATTTTCGGGATCTCATGGTAAATCCGCATTGCTTCCAGAAATGCATGTTCCACCAAATCATTCCGGTCATGCTCGAGTTGGCGTACTTTCTCTTCCATAATCTTCAAGACTGCGTTCAGATTTATGAAGACAGAATCCAATCTCTCACTTAAATAATAGTATTTGTCATAGGAGCGATCCAGACCGTTCACTTGACGCAAAATGCTCTGTAATGCCTCACTTATAACGCTTATATCATTTTTATCATACCTTGACTTTAACTCCGTTGTTCTTGATTTGAATGAATCAATCCTTTCATTCGTTGTATCCAAAATCCGATCCATCTGATCCAGCATGGGTTCAATCTCATTCACCACTTGGTGGAAAGGTTTGAAGGGAGCACCCGCTTCTATCTGCATGATATCCTTTATCTTTGATTCTACTTTTGCCAGCAACGCAGCGATTCTACGATTAACCTTGTCGATTTCCCGTTCTCTGTCTGCCTTTGCTTGAAGCTGTTCCTGAAGCTTTTTACGCCTTTCGTCAAAGCTGCCCAGAATTTCCTTTGGCGGAATGAGAGAAGCTCCATTTAGGTCCTCCTTAAGCTTTTTCTTTATACCTTCAAGCTCTGCTTTCTCCATTTCCCATTTATGGCATTGCTTTTCTAATGATTGTTTCCCTTTCTCCAGCGCGTTCTTCTTCTCTTCAAGCTCTTTCTCCAATAGCTCTGAATAGACGACTCCTTCATAGTCTTCCTTATTCAATCCAAGTTTGCCAATTTGCCCCTCTTCTCTTCTGATCTCCTTCTCCAGTTCCTTGATTTGCTTTTCTATATCCGCTGCAGCATTGTTTTGCTGTGACAGATATGCCTGCAGTTTGCCTTCCAGTTCATCCAGACTGCCTTCTATGGGTTCATCCTCGGAAGCCCCTTTGACAGCACTGTATTTTCCCTCAATCTCCCTTTTTGCCTGTATTTCCTCACGCAGTGAACTTTCGGCCTTATTCAAGCACTCATTCAATGATTTGATTGCCTTTTCTGCATCAGCAATATCCTTATTGACCTTGGATATTTGATCATTGATCTTTCTCTCTTCCCGCAGGTTCTCCATATACTTCTCATTTTCCTGGATATATTCATTGAACCTGTTCTTTCGCTGCACTGCTTCGGCATGTTTTCCTTTCAGATCGACAATAATAATTTGAAGCTGCTCCAGCCGGTTCTCCTTCTCTTTCACTTGCTGTTGAATATCCCTGGATTCATTCTCCAGCTCCTGTATAAGGTCCTGTAACCGCCGACTCTCTTGATAGAGCTTATCTATTTCTGGCCTTTCCCATTGAAATTGGGACACCGCTTGATACTCCTGGTTTGCATTATGGATCACTTCTTCAGCCTGTTCCAGTTCTCTGAGCATGTCGTTCTTTTTCTCATATAACTGCTGAATATATGCATCTATATCATCCGGGTCAAGTTGCATCATTTTGGGACTTGACAAGAACTGTATTTTCCCAAGGCTGTTTTCATACACCATTTCCCTGTCGTTATACCGCACAACGGGAACAATCTGGCTGAGCTCCTCTTCCTGCAAAAGCTCTGAAATCGCTATGTATTCGTTCTCCGTCATAATGAGCGCATAGGGAAGCAAGGGATTATTCTTTAGCAGCTCCTTTTTCTTATTCACATCCAATTCCCTCAGGAACCGCTCCCCTGTATAGCAAGAGATATTATGTTCTTTCAAAAGAGCAACCAGCCTTGGCGGCAGGTAGCTCACTCCATTTTCTATTCCCTTGAGCATCTGATCGATATTGCTGATATCCATTTTGAGATAAAAGGTTCTATTGGACCAATCATCGATTTTGTCCTGGATTCTTCTCAAAATCATGCTCTTATCGAACAAGTCATCCTCGCTGATATTGTATACTTTGAGGATGGCAATCATCTTTTCCCTATCCTCTTCAAACCTTTTGATTCTCTCATTCACTTTGGCCCAGTCTTTGTTAACCTCAATTTGTCTATTTTTCACCTTTTCTTTGTTCTCGTTCAAAATGCTAATATGATACCTGCAATCTTCCGTTTCCTTGTTGCAATTATCAATATCATCCATAATATCGGCGATAGCCTTGTCAAGGCCGGCAGCAGCATTCTCGACATCATTTTCATCCAGTTCTTTCAAAAGCGGATTACGATACAGTTGAAGTCCCAGCAGTGCTAATATAGACTGCTCTTTCTTTTCAAATGCTTGAATCTCCCTACCCACTCCGCCTAAGGATTGATTCAAGCCATTCAACTCTTTACGCATGCGATTGCAATTTGCATTGAGCCCTTCTATCTCATGTTTGTATCGGTTTTGCTCCTCTTCAAGGGATTTAATCTTGGCAGCCTTCTCACGAAGAATCGCTTCATAAGCCAACTTTAGCGAATATTGAACCCGGTTCAAGTCTTTTTTCAATTGCTCCTGATCTTTCAGTGCATTGAGCAAGCTCTCTTGAAGGCCAGCAATTTTTTGCCTTTTCTCCTGGATAACCTGATTTCTTTCAGCTGCCTGCTGAACTCTCAAATCAAAGTCAATCTTTTTCAATGCTTCAGCTTTATCTGCTATTTCATCCTTTAATTGATTGAGCTGTTCTGTAATCGCTTCAATTCTCTCTTCATACCGGTAGATCTCCAGTGATTTCTCTTCCAAATCGATATGATGAAGCTCATTGTTAAGATTTCTCTTTTCATCCTGCAATCTGATTTGTTCCACTGTCAGATTGCCTTCTTCCATCTTTAATACATGATATCCATTCCTTATACTCTTTCTGAGCTGTATTTCTTCATCCAGTGAGGACAGGACATCCCTTACCTGATCATCCATACCTTTGATGTCATTCATAAACTCTTGAATTCTATTGTACTCCCTGAGATGTTGTTCATTCTCAACCAGAGCCCAGGCTACTTGAGCCATCATCGTCTCCAGCTTGTTGTGGTCCGAAGTATCCGTGCTCGACTTATTCAGCACCTTTTCAATATACTTGATGATCCACTGCTCCATCACCATTTTGGATGTCTTGCACTTTGTAAAAACCTCTGATACACCATGTTCCGCTTCATTAATCTGCACAATGAGTTCTTTCCATTCTTCTCTGGAAATCCCGAAAGATGCCAATTTCTTTTCATAAGCCTGCTGGTCCTCTCTGGTAGAATCAAAAACATCCATCTGCATAGGATGCTTGGCTGCTTCCCCTTGCAAAAGCTTTCTAAACTCCGTGTAGGATGCTATTCTTACAGTATTTCCGATTTGCTCCGTCACCGGGATATTTTTGATATCAAAGGAGTTGCCCTCCTCATACTCATGACAAAAGGTAAAATACCGCACATCCGCCGCCTGCTCTTCCTCATTCGTGGAATGGGTAACACTTGGCATAATCCCAATACCCGTCAGCAGGTATCCTGCGCCTTCATCCAGCTTCCATTCGATCATAATATAGGAAGGAGTATTCCTACCCGTAAAGAAGTCCTTCAATTTCCTTCCCAGGAGGGATGCCTTGGGCAATATGGGCTGCAGCATAACCTGAACCAGCACCGATTTTCCTCCGCCGTTTGCCAGGCTCAGAAGGGCATTCTCTCCGCCAAAGAAATCAAACATTGCATCGAGAATATGGCGATTATTGTTATTGTAAGAAAAATTGACAATCCGGACCCTGTTTATTTTAGGCATTTTACAACTCTCCCTTATCAAAGGCTTGGTTAATCAGCTCTGCACGTTCTGCATGCAGATAATACTGCCGCATGAGGGTATCGAGCTTCCTGGTTGTCCTGATTTGGTCCTCTACGATATAGGCCAACTTTTGATCCTCTAAAATCCTGCATACATTCCTGATAAGATTGTATTTGGTTTTTCTCTTGCTTTCATGGTCAACCAGCATATTGGACCATATATCAATAGAGGATGCGAGATTGATGCGGTATTTCTCCTCCAGCTCCTCAATTTCCTCCTGGGCCAGTCCCTTCAGGCGTTCAAACCTTTCATCCAATCGGTCAATGAGCAGGCTGATCTGCAAAAAGTCCATTTTTTTCGGATCCTTGTTCTTTCCACTGTAGAATTCATAGAATATGTACATCATGATGTAAAAGCCCAGATAGACTTCTCTCTTTGTGGCATTCGATCCAAAATAGCTTCTCAGTTCATTGGCCTGGATACCCAGGATGTCGCTGTCTATATTCGGTATGAGATATACGGTATCATCAAAATGCAGAAATTTGCAGCCAAATTCCTCTTCAAATATGGACAGAACCTCCTGGACCTCTCCTTCCAGATAATCACTGTACAGGTCCGGATGTTCTTTTCTATTGAACTCCCCTTGACTTAGCAGGAGTTTGAATATCTGTACGGCAGACTTCATGCTTTCCACTAGATCACCACCCTAAACAGCAAATCGGACATTTCTATGCGCTCATCAATCCTCAGCCCGCCCTTTTCATAATGGGAAGTCTCCTGAATATTTTTATCAAGCTTAACCACCGTAAACTCCTTGATGGATTTCAATCCCGGTACCTCATCCCGCAATCTTGCGAGGCAATACTCGATATTAAACTCCTCCGACGGTGCCATCAGCACTCTGGCCTTGGACTCAAAAAAGTGCCGAATACGCAATGTGCCAATATCATACAGCTTCATTGCCGTAGTAAAAATCAGTCTGTTCTCCTTTAACTTTTCATACAGCTCCGCATTCTCATGCTTTAAAGCCTCTAATATCTCGCTCATGGCTCTCTCTCTGAAATGCATGGCCTGCTCCAGGATTACACGTACGACCTGTACATACATATCGCTGATTCTTTGAATCCGCTCTGCTTCCCTTCGGTCATCATATTCTTCCACGGGCACCAATAACCCATCCTGGCTTTCCGTCTCCTTTAGGATGGTCTGGGGTTCATATATGCTTGCTATATTTAAAAATTTACTATTGCCCGGCAAAAACAGTGGCCTTACCAGCTTCAAACATTCATCCAGGATATTGGAATACCTCTCCAGGTTGGTTAAGATGACCTCCTCAAAATCATACCGCTTTTCCATGCTGAACTCAAAGGACTTCTTAATGGTATCCATGTAAAGATCTGTCAAGCTGCGACGGTTGATGATCAAATCCCTCTGTTCCGTAATCACAACCCCAATATTATGGTGTATCTCCTGAAGCTCCTGCCTTGCTTTCTCCAGTTTTTCTTCAAAGACCTTGCTTTCCTTTAAATCCGCTGATATTTTCGCCTCTGCCTGGTAAATCATCTTCTGGATCTCTTCCATGGTTTCATATTCTTCTTGCAGCATGGAATATGTGCTTTTCATTAAAGCCTCATATTTTTCAATATCAACATTATGGATATTTTGCCGGATGGAAAGGATAAAGTTATCGATATCCTTCTTTTTCTGCCGTACATAGGTGATAAGCTCCATGCTCTGCCTGACCGCATTGGAGAATTTCTTTCTCTTTATGTACTCCTTCAGCTTCAGTTGCTCAATGGTTAGTTGAATCTCTTCATCCACTTCGCGCATTCGAAACAGGAAGTCATATCCTTGGTCGGTCAGCATATAGACGATCTTCCTGCCCTCGGCATCATTGATAATCTTGTCTGCAATCAATCGAATCGTGATTTCTTCCATGGTATTTTTAGCATAGTTTTTCACAGGATAGGTGTACTTTACGCCGTTGTTCTGCAGGATGTCCTTAATAATGTAATCCGCTATCTCACGAATCTGCTGACGGCTCAGTTGATCCGTATAATATGTCTTGAACAAGTCCCCCAAAAAAGCTTCGATATGAGCCATCTCGCACTCATTATTTTCCTCCAAGGTTTTCTCCATAATAAACAAAAGAACGGAGATGATAATATTGGTCAGTTCATTTTCCTCGAAAAGCCCTTCGATCGCCGTGTTCTTTCCTTTTCGGTTGATAATGGAATGTGCAACCCCTATCCATTCCATCCTTTTTTCGAATTTATCCAGAAAATCAAACATATCCTTCGTCCTCTTCCAGGTACTTCATAAAGTCTTGAAGATTCAATATTTCTTGAGGTATATACTGCCTGCTGCTTAGAATAGCCTCAATTCTTTTCCGTTCCTCTTGCTCAAAATGCACCAGAAAGCTATCCAATCGCTTACCGCTCTGCTGATCTTTCGTCTGTGGCAGGGGTATGCCCTCGGCCTTTTGCAGCATCCTGCGGTACAAGGGCGTCATTAGCTGAATATGCAGCGCCTTATTCTGCTCCACCAGGCTGTTGAAAATCTCAATGCCCTCATAATCAATATCACCGAAATAATAGTATTTGCTCTCAAAGCCTCCAAGGGTGATTCTATCATAATCGGTGAGAGTACTGCTTTTCCTGGTGATTTTCTTGCCTTCTCCAAAAAGCAAAATATGAAAGGAAACCCCGAACAATACGTTTCTGCCCGGCATCATGATTCTACGGAGGGTGTACCAGGTATCCTTGTTTTCACAAATGAGAATATTTATTTCGGCTTGTCCAATCTCACTGTAGGACACGATGTTGTGGGTAAAGAACGGCTCCGGTGTAAGGTAGTAATTGAGCAGGCTCTGAACACCCTTATTAAAGTGAAGGACGCCGGCCAACTCTTTATCCGTGCTCAGAGCCTTTTCCTGATGAAATATTTGAAAGGACCTCTCATTGATGGAGACAGCAGTTTTCAGGCTTTCCATATTTGTCTTTAGAAATGCGTCCAATGGATCAAGCCATTTTTTATGCTCGATATATTTGGCCGGTTGATTGAGATAACCTTCTATATTCAATGCAGAATGGAGCGAGCGAATTTCATCGATATACTCATCATAGCTCTGCTCTTCCTTTATCAGCCGGTATCTTTTATAAAGCGGCGGGGACATGCCATTGGAGCCGGAATTTTTATAAGGAGCTATCACATTGTTCTGTATAAGCAGCATTACCAGATGATAATACTCTTCATAATCATTGATGCCGGATAACTCCCGAATGCCCTTTTCTGTAATACGCGTGCCTTTATAGGATTTTAGCTTCTTTAGAAATGACTTGTAATCCAGAATAATCACCTGACTTTATAACCGTGCTTTTAGCCATTGAGCTCCGGGAATTTGTCATTCTCCAGGAATACCCCTTTGAAGAATCTATACTGGAGCGGCGACCATGCTTGCATGGTGATATCTTTCAGACGACAGCATTCGAAAATGCTTTCGTCTCTCTATGGAAGGGCCTATCTCCATATTGACAATGAGTCCCAAATCAATCATCTATTAGAATTCTGAGCT
>Ga0134092_1001969_pt1 | contig 16648 bp, 17 predicted proteins | sample 3_6taG_FD_94454 | JGI IMG/M metagenome (GOLD analysis project Ga0134092, IMG submission 94454) | Switchgrass degrading microbial communities from high solid loading bioreactors in New Hampshire, USA - 3_6_20_6_A3 metaG | ecosystem: Engineered > Bioreactor > Semi-continuous > Anaerobic >... | reverse complement strand
ATTATCGTATGGGGGAGGCTCATTGTCAATCGGGTTTCTTAAAATTTTTTCTCCTATAAAAGTGACATTTTCAAGCGATAATTAACTCTATTTTAGGGTGACATTTTCAAAAGTTATTGACACTATTTCATCTGGCTTAGTAGTCATAATACGATACAATTCTGTATCCTTTGGAAATTTATCGATGAAGGGTAAAATCACATTGCCATAAAATAAAAGTCCTTCGCCCTCACCTGAGTGAGTAACATAAGACAATTGATGAGTTGAAATATTAAGTTGTTTTGCAAGGATTTGTCTATCTCCTGATGCCTGATTCAGCATATAGATGAAGTCAGAGTTTTCAAAGATATTCTCCACTTCACGAGAGGATAACAGGTCTTTTACATTTTGGGTAATGCCTGTAGGGATACCGCCCCATTTTCTAAACCTTTTCCAAATTTCTACGCTATAGGCTGCCGTTTGTTCTTCTTTCAAGAGCAAATGAAACTCATCCATATAATATCGTGTTGAACGCTTCTCTGCACGGTTTATCGTTACCCTATTCCAAACTTGGTCTTGTACCACAAGCATACCTAATTTTTTAAGCTGTTTACCTAATTCCTTAATATCAAAGCAAACAAGGCGGTTAGTTATATCCACATTGGTACGATGGTTAAAGAGATTAAGTGATCCTGTTACATAAATTTCAAGGGCTGCTCTAATGTTTTGTGCCTCCTTTTCCTCTTGGGTTTCCAAAGCATCATATAAATCGCCTAATATGGGCATCTTTTCGGGTACTGGGTCTGCAAGATAATCCGCATAAATTAATCGTACACAACGGTCTATAATACTTTTTTCTACAGGCTTTAAACCATCCTTATCTCCTACAATCAGTTCACATAAAGACAGGATAAAGTCAGATTTTAGCGACAAAGGGTTTTCTTCTTCGCTGTAATTTAAATTAATATCCATTGGATTTACATAGTCATGGGAAGTGGGTGCAATTTTAATTACTTGCCCTTTTAATCGGTTTACAAGGGGATAATACTCCGCCTCTGGATCACAAATAATAATATCATCATTGGTAATGAGAAAGATATTGGTAATCTCACGCTTAGCCGAGAAGGACTTACCACTTCCCGGTGTTCCCAGAATTAAACCATTTGGGTTTTTTAATCTCTTTCGGTCTACCATGATAAGATTGTTACTTAGGGCGTTTAAGCCATAATACAAAGCCTCTCCATTTGATTGAAACAGTTCCTGCGTGGTAAATGGGACAAAAATTGCTGTAGCAGAGGTAGTAAGACTTCTTTGTATGCTAATCTGATTTAATCCAAGGGGCAGAGAGGACATAAAGCCTTCTTCCTGCTGAAAGTCTAGTCTTATCAATGTACAGTTGTGTTTTTGTGCAATCCCCGATGCCTGAAAAGCGATGTTTTCAAGCTGTTGTTTGTTATCAGCTGTGTTCATTACAAGAAAGGTCATAAGAAACATTCTCTCATTCCGACTTTGTAAATCTGCTAAAAGCTTTTTTGCCTCTCCCCCATAGGTAGCAAGGTCGGATGGAATAATATCCATATCGTAACCCGAACGGACTGCCTTTTTTTGTTCCTCAATTTTCATTTTGTCTAGGTCAGTAATTTTTCTCTTAATGGTTTTGATTGCCTTTATTTGGTCAACAGACTGAATATGCATGGTAATTAAAAGATTGCTTTCCATATCAAGAAAGTCTGCAAGTACCCTATCACTTAATTCAGGAGCCAGTATCTGCAAAAAGGAAACCGCTCCATATTTACCCCCTGTTTTAAATGTTCTCCCCTCGCCAAACTCAAAAGATGAGGGAGCTATAAAATCTTTGGTAGACAATCCTGATGGCACAAGCCATTTCCAGTCAAAGCAAAACTGTTCGTTTCCATCCATTCTAATCATATTATGGCAGAGCTTTAATCGTTCTTTCCCATTAAGAAACTCTACTGATACCCCCATTCTTTTTAGTCCGTTCCATAGGTCATTTTCAATTCTTTCCAGCCTTGGTTTTGCAATTTTAATATTATCTGCCTCAATGCCAAAGGTCAGATATTTTGTTTTAGTCAGACCGTTGTTTCCCTTTGCCAGCTGATTATGGAGCATATTTGTGTATTCAGTACGGATACTATCAAAAACATCTTTCTGCGGCTTAATAGCTATACTACTTTCATAATCCTTTACATTGGCAGTCATGTTGAGAAATGAAAATTGAAATTTAATAGAGCTATCAAAGTAGTTTAAAAAGTCGCACCAACTTTCAAAGATAGCTGTCTTATCCTCATTTTGAGCCAGTTGATAATTGATGTCCTGAAAACCTATGGTCTTAGTATAAAGCTGATCTGTAACATGACAGATTCCATCAGGAAACATACGCAGATAGGGAATGCTATCCTGTGCCGACTTCTCCTTTTTATTTGTATTTCTTGCCCTTAAAATAGCAGCATTGATTTCCTTTCTATCTGCCCTTGTAAGCTTTGGGCGGGTTTTGTTTGCCTGTGACAATATACTTTACCTCCTTATCTAGTTTTGCTTGCCTCATGAGAACGCCATAGAAGTTATTTGTTTTATAAGGTCTTTTTTTAGGATTAAAAAACCTAACTCTAAAATAATTCTTTAGGATAACTTCCAGAGGTTGCCCATGTTTTTCATACATAGCAAGCATAAAAAATGGCAACATAGAAAAAATCATCATAAGAGATGCAAGACTTGTACTCGTTCTACTCTTGAATAAAAAGAACAAGGGCAGTCCCACCACAAGTGCAATAGAAAAGCAGATAAGCTGCCTTTTGGTAAGATTAAACATTACCTTTGTTTTGATATTACTTAAATCCTTTGGTACAGGTACATAAGCCATAAAATCATCCTTTCATTTTTTAATGGGCATTGAAAATACTCTTTGCCAGTGAGCCTGTCTTAAATAAGGTAAAGCATAGGAGTACGGTATAGCCTACACAAGTCCAGATAGCCCCCATAATGTCGCTATCAGTAGCAATAGATTGTACTAATACTGCATAAATACCTACGCATACCATAATGAGAAAGGCTTGAAATCCTAAAGCAAACATTGCTTTTAGGTAATTTTGCCCCATACCTCCCCATTCACGATTTACCATTGTGGCAAAGGGGATTGCTCCAAGGGAAGTCATGAGATAAATTTCAATCATTCGTCCATAGATGATGACAAAAATACAGATAGTTAGGGCTTTCATAGTAAGTCCTACAAACATACTTTGCATCCATACTCCTAGCAAGTATCCAAGTTCCATTTCCATAAGGCGGGTTTCCATATCTGCTATTGAGGCAGTAATATCTATACTTGTATCTGAAATAATCACCCCTGCGGCATTGGATACAATGTGCTGTGACATATCGAAAATCCCCATGATGATGTTAAAGGTATTAGTTATAATCATCACGGCCACAAAGGTTTTAAAAATCCATTTAAAGAACATAAAGGTTTCAATATCGTGAAGATTGTTTTTCTCAATGACCATTTGTATCAGTTCGTAGCACATGACAAAGGTCAAGATAATACCGGCAATGGGAATAATTACAGTTTCAGAAAGGGATTGTATCATAGAGAAGACACCGCCATTCCATGCTGACGGTGTCATTCCTACTTCACCTGCGATTTCGCCAACCTTTTGATTGACATTATCGAACATCCCCGACAAATTTCCCGTAATACCAGCAACTAACATCTCCTTTATCCACTGGGTAATACTGTCGATAATACTTTGCATAAGGTTTTACCTCTTAACCAAATAATCCGGAAAGAAGCGGTACTAAAGTCATGCCAATCAGTGCTACGCCACCGCCTGCCATGAGCTGCTTCATCCCTTGACTTTTTGCACCGGGGTTATCATTACCATAACCTTCTAAAAGATTAATAACTCCCCAGATACCAAGTCCTGCTCCAAGAGCAACAACAAGTGTTTGCAATACATCTACTGCTGAATTAAAAAATGCCATAAAAAATCCTCCTATTTCTTTTATTTTTGGATAATAAAATAACCGCTACTATGCGGTTTCACTTTCACCTGTAAGGTCTATTTCATAAACATCATATACCTCATTAGGCTTTGGCTTTAGTTTTGTGGATAGGTATTTTTCAATATCAAAGGTGTTTCTTTTATCAAAGTCCGATAAGTATTTGTAATTAGGATGCTGTGTAATGTCATACTTGTCGGAAAGAAATGGGCGAACACCTCTTAGCTGTAAAATGCACTTGCTCCCATCCATAACAGCAAGTTCATCCATGCTCATAAGCTCCTTTCCCAGCTTTTGATAATTAAGCCCATAACTTCTTTGTGATCCTCTGGTATCTGAAGTGTTAAACATATCAATAGTTTCTTTACCAAGGGTTTCTGATAAATTTTTCAGGGTAGTTTTTTCATTTCCTCCAAGAAAAATCATACTGTCGCAATTACCAATAATGGTATCAGCATTATCTTTATACAAAGCCTTTAATTGACTTTGTGCCTGTAATACAAGGCAAGCCGAAATCTCTCTTGAACGAATGGTTGCCATGAGTTTCTCCAGCTTTGGAATCTGCCCAATATTTGCAGCTTCATCAATTAGGCATCTTACATGAATAGGAAGTCTACCCCCATATACATCATCTGCCTTATCACATAAAAGATTGAAAAGCTGTGTATATGCCATAGATACTAGAAAGTTAAAGGTATCATCTGTGTCACTAATGATAATAAATAAGGCTGTTTTTCTGTCCCCTAAAGTATCTAGTTCCATTTCATCATAGGCAGTTATCTCCCGTAGTTCTCTAATATCAAAAGGAGCCAGCCTTGCTCCGCAGGATATAAGAATAGATTTTGCAGTTTTACCTGCTGCTAACTTATATTTCTTGTACTGCCGTACTGCAAAATGTTGTGGATCTTTTTCTTCTAAGGCATCAAACATTAAATCTACTGGATTTTTAAAGTCCTCATCATCTTCCCGCACCTCAGAAGTATTGATAAACTCAATAAGGGTAGAAAAGTTTTGCTCATGCTCTGGAGCTTCAAAATAGATATAGCCAATGAGAGCAGTATAAAGCAAAGTTTCTGCCTTTACCCAAAAATCATCACCTTCCTTACCTTCACCTTTGGTATTAGCAATCAAAGTAGTTACTAATTTTAAGATGTCTTTTTCACTTTTAATATAGGCAAAGGGATTATAGTGCATAGATTTTTTAAAATTAATGGTATTAAGAATTTTAATTTTATATCCCTTACGCTGTAATAACTTCCCGCACTCCACTACAATGCTCCCCTTTGGATCAGTGACCACGTAGGAACTATGACACTGCATTAGATTTGGTTTTAGCCAGAATCTTGTTTTACCAGAGCCAGAGCCGCCTACAATTAGTACATTTTTATTTCTTGCATTCTTAGGATTTTTAGGGCGGTTTGACATCATGAGGCGTTCTGTCTGTGTCAGTATTACATTGTTTCGGAATACGGGGTCTAGAAAAGGGCGTATGTCGCTGGCATTTCCCCAGCGTGCAGAACCATATTCTACGCCCTTACGGTATTTCTTAGCATTCTTTCCCTTTAGGTAAACTACAAGACGAATCATAGCGGCAAATACTATACCAACAAATAAATCCTGTGGATACAGACTTGGTAGTGGATTTTCAAAAGCTAATCTAAATCCATTCCCAAGGTTTAAAACTTTCTGCCCTATGCCATATCCAAAGGCAAGTCGCCATGCCTGTGATACCTTTGTAAAAAACAGGGCAAGGAATAGATAAGGAATATTTAAGATTAGGAGCTTCTTTATTTTTATATTCATAGACTTTGCTCCTTATTTTTGGTTTTTACCTTGTCGATAACTGTGTTTTTTACAAGCTCTGTAAACTTTTTAAGTTGTGCAATTACAGAAGGTCTTGCGGCTTTCTTCATTGTGTTTGCAGTAAACTCGGTAAAAGCAGCTGTAATAGCATCTGCATCCCTACCTTTAAAAAACACAAGATATTTAGGTGGTGTTACTGATTTATCTTTTTTAATAGCAAAGTCAACACCATATTTCTTTGCCACTCGCTCAAAGCTTTTAATATTCTTATCCGTTACCTCAATATTACTTAGTCCTTGATTTTGCTTAGCAAGGGCTTTTACACTCTGCTTACCATGTGGAATTACAGGTTCTTTTGCTTTTTTATTTTTTCGTGCTGCCAAATATTTTAAAATAACATCCTTTAATACTTGGGTAGTGAGTTTAGTGGTATTAATAGCAAGTGCCACCGATCTATTTTCTACTTCTTCCTGCATGATAAATGCCTCCTTTCAGTAATTTTAAAATATTTTCTAGGGTGGAATAACCAGTCGTCTAAGCAAATAATCATCCATTGCACTTTTCCTTTCCATGCCCTTTAACTGTTAAAATTCCTTCAAGGGTGGTAGCTGTTATCCTAAGTCGCTCAGCAGTAGCTATATCATTTTTTACATTTTCATCTACCACATCTCCGCAAACTACAAGAACACGGGAACGCCTTAACATATCCCTTGCCATATCAATTCCATCCTTATGTTCCTCTGGAATTTCATCATTTAGGTAAAGGGGCAGAAATAAAAGAGGACACATGGGGGTAAATCCTGCCTCATAGATTTTCCTGCAATATTTGGCAGCGGTTTCCGTATTTTCAAATTCGTTCTTTCCCCAAGCTGCTGTAATGTACGCCATTGGTCTTTTCATCGTCTAACACTCCTTTCTTGATTTTGGACATAAAAAAAGGCATTTTGTCATTCCTGATAAACAGGTGCAAAATGCCTTTAAGGGTTTCTATTCAAATCATGATTAACTAATGCTGAGTAATAACTGTCTATGGTCGATGGTGCATTAAAGAGTGTTGCCAGCATATATCTCTTGATATTTCGGATATAGGTTGTGGTTTTATCAAGACATTCAAATACATACTCAATATGCAAACAATTTATCCGTAATAGCTTTTCCTTTACAAGCTGTGCTGGATAATTATCTCCTGCAACATTGATAGTCTCTTTTGTAGAACATAGGGTTTCTACCATTAGGTCTACAATTTCATCTAAACGCTCACGATTATGGTTGTTCTTGATATATTCATATTCAAGATTTTCTAATACCATTTCTCTTATTTCTTCTAGGCTATCACATCCAATCTCATCATATCTTTTCCTTCCTTTCTGCTCTTTACTTGATTGATACGGATTTGATTGATTAGGATTTGATACCTCCGTATTTAATAAATCAGTATTTAATATATTAGTACTTAATTGGTGGGGATTTCCCAAGATAGGCTCACCCTGTTTAGGTTTCTCTAAGATTGGATTTTCCTGTATTGGTTTCTCCTGTATTGGATTAGCCAAGATTGAATTTTCCCCTTTAGGTGGTGTATCAGTAGTATCAAGGCCTTGGGGTTGTTCAAAAATAGTATATTCTGTAGTAGTTAGTTGTCCCTTTTCATTTCGTAATCTTCTACGAATAACATAGCCATTTGTTTCAAGTTCCTTTACTGCACTGTTAATACTATCAATACCATCCTTACATATCCGGGAAAGTCCCTTTGTTGTATAGTCCCAATTCTCTGGAAGAGAAAGCATAAGGGATAATAAGCCTTTTGCCTTTAAAGAAAGCTTGGTATTTCTTAAATGGTGATTTGACATAACCGTATAATCCCGTGTTTTTTCCACTCTGAAAACTGCTATAGCTATCACCTCATTTTCTGCCTATATTATTGTTTATCGTTCTTGACTCCTAGTCCTTTTTTTATGCCAGCCTTCAAGGAGTTTTATAATGGTTTCCTCCATTTGTCTGGGTGTATATGACTTGGGGAAATACTTTTTTAACTTATCTCCAGTAAGAGTTACCTTATCTAAATCACTTTTCTTTTCCTCACTCATTATGGCACTTATAACCTCAAAACTTAGTTTACCTTCGCTGCTAAATTTCTTTAATCGTTGTGCCTGTGAAAGTGAGGGAGTTGCTTGTTCCATATCCATAGCTTCAAGTAAGTCAGCCTGCTCCTCATCTTTAAGAAAGGATAGTTCCACAGCTGGATTAAAGGCTATTTTCTTTTCATCTACCATTGAAAGTATTTCTGGGATAAGATGGGTAAGACGGATGTAACGCTGTACCTGTCTACCGCTATCCCCACCTTCTTTACCTACAATATCTGCCGTTTCTAACTTTCCGACAACTTGTCGGGAAGTTAAATCATTTCTAGCACCCTGATTTTTTACAGCATCTAATTTCATTTTATATGCAAAGGCTCTCTCACTTGGTAAGATGTTCTCTCTTTGCAAATTGCTGTCAACCATAATAATAATGGCGGCATCATCGTCAAGATTACGAACAATAACAGGCATTGTATCAAGTTCTGCAAGTTCACAGGCCCTTTTTCTTCTATGTCCTGCCACAAGTTCATAACCACCTTCATCACGGGGTCTTGCAATTGCTGGAACCAAAACACCATATTGTTTAACACTTTCTGCCGTGTCAAACATAGCCTCATTATCAATTACTTTAAATGGGTGATCTTTAAATGGATGCAATTCTGTTAAAGGAATTTCAATTATCTTTTCTCGGTTTTCATCAGCCCTGCTTTCCTCTGCGGAAAATAGATCATCTACTGATGCCAGCTTTATGTTTTTGGCGGAGCCTTTCAATTTTCAACACCTCCTTAGTTAAATTTCCATACCCTTCTGCAACTTTACCTTTTGGGTCATGAGCAAAAATACTATTTCCCTCTGCACTGATTTCAGCGGCCTTTACCGAACGAGGTATATCCGCATTAAATACTTTAATACTTCCTCCATAGGTTTCTCTTACCAGAGTACTAATGTCTTTAGCAAAATTAGTACGGCCATCTACCATAGTCAGTAAAATACCATCAATTTTTAGTTTAGGATTTATCTGTCTGCGTACCTTTCCTATGGTCTGTAAAAGCTGTTCTAATCCCTTTGCTGGAAGGTAATCAGCCTGTACAGGAATGATTACACTATCTGCTGCAGCAAGAGCATTGATTGTTAGCATTCCCAAAGAAGGCATACAGTCTAAAAGAATGTAGTTATATTGCCTCCTTATACTATCTAGATATTGTTTTAAAATTATTTCCCGGCTCATGGCATTAACAAGGGATACCTCCATACTGGATAATTCAATGTTGGCAGGGAGTAAATCCACTCCTTCATGGTGATGTAAAATACCTTCTTTATTTTCAAAGGCTGTATCAGTAATCACCTTTCCCATGAGAGTAGCAAGGGTCGTATCAATCCTGTCTGGCTGTGAGTGCCCTAAACTAATGGATAAACTACCTTGAGGGTCTACATCTACAAGCAAGACTTCCTTATTTTCCATAGCTAAACCTATGCCTAAGTTAGCACAGGTAGTTGTTTTGCCAACGCCCCCTTTTTGGTTGGCTATGGCAATGATTTTTGCGTTCAAATTTGCTCCTCCTTTCAATTTTGGGTACAAAAAAGAGCTAGTTATGTAAACTAACTCCTTGTAAAAATGGTACTATTTAATTTTATCTATATAAAAAAGTTGCCTACTCTAAATAAGTAAGAGCAAACAACTTTTTGTTTTCATAAAAGATATATTTAATCCTTATGTATTATCACAGATATCTTCTTTTTCATTGTCTGTATTTTGAGTATCTATTTCTGTCTCTTTAAACTGCTGGTTAACAGGACTTATTTCTCTTGCAAGCTTAGCAGCTTCAACCATCTCTTTAAGCTGTTGACTAACAGGAGCTATATCTCTTGCTAGCTTGGCAGCCTCAGCCATTTCTTTAAGCTGTTGATTAACAGGGGCTATATCTCTTACAAGATTAGCAGCTTCAACCATCTCCTTTAGTTGCTGACTAACAGGAGGTATATCTATTGCAAACTTAGCAGCTTCAGCCATCTCCTTTAGTTGCTGACTAACAGGGGGTATATCTATTGCAAACTTAGTAGCCTCAGCTATCTCCTTTAGTTGCTGACTGTAAATATTTGAAATTCTATTTATGCTTTCCGCATCAATTGCCGCTCTTAATGCCTTGCTGAAGTTTTGATTACTATCCTTATATAATTTTTCAATTTTGTTATTCAGAATATCACTAATAGCACTATCTAATTCTTTGTTTGCAGTAATAAACATTTTTTTTATCTTTTTATAATGTTCTGTATCTATATTATGAGCATGCATAATATTGTTTCTATAGTTTTTTATTATAAGAAAATTTTCTCGTAAAGTAGGTGCTATTTCAGCACCAAGCAATTTATCCCATAAAGTTTTTTCTTCGATTTTATACAATTCATCCATTATCTCACTTTTGTTATATTTCCATGTCTTATTATTTATTTTAGTTTTTACATTTTTTATAAAATTCTCATCAGTAAATATAAGTTCAAAAAGTGTACCAAAGTCCATTTTTTCAAGATCTTGAATTATTTCTGAATCTGTAGAATCACTTGATAGTTTACTTGCCAAGTAAAGTAATTTTCGTAATTTACGTTCAAATTCATTTATTAATGGATATAATTTTTTATTATAATAAAAAGCAGACTCATTAGTAAGTGTTATACAGTCGTAGTTCTTTATAATATCTTCGTTTATTTTAGATAAGGCTAAAGCACTCTGTTCATTTTCTTTATCTACGACAAATTCTGCAAGCCAAAATTCAGATTCTTTTATATCTTTTATCTTGATATTTATATTATTCCCTTTATAATTGAATATCTCTTCTTTTAATTCCTGATTTAAAAATAAGTACTCTAGAATCAATATGTTCCATCCTCCTTACTAAATTTAAAACTTTTATTGGTAATATAGATAACATTAAGTATTTAAAATCTCTATTAACCTATCTGCTATATTAGGTATAAATAGCTCTAATATTGATTAAATAATTTCATTAAAATCTGTTTTCCCTATAAGTCCATTTTTATATGCAGAAACTAAGTATGCAAAGCCTCCTTTTTGACGATCTGCACTAATCTTACTTCTATAGTCCATAAAACACTTGCGAACTCCTATAAGACCAGCTACTCCAACAATAGCTCCAATATTAATATATGATTTTTGTTCTATTCCCATTGTTTGAGTGAGTTGAACTAATCCCGCGGCACCAGCTGCATCAACAATGAATGTTCTAAGACAGCCTAAGGCAAAATCTATTCCATCTCCACGAAACATTTTCTCTGAACTTATAAGTTGGATTTCCCAATCCTCTCTAAAGTCTGCTATCCTTGCCTTTAAAAGTTCAGTTGAATCACACTGAGAAAGATCTTGTTCTAAATCTCTAATCTTTTTCCTTAACTCAAAAAACTCATCTTGACGTTTGTATTTGAAGTCAAGAATTTCTTCAAATCCAACATTCATTGTGGGAATAGGGAGACATCTGTTAAGTGCTAAAGAGATTACTTCCCTATCTGGACGAGCACCAGTACTTCGATATATTTCATTAATTTTTGAGCTTTTATCAGTACCAATGACCACATCCTTTTCATCATACTTTGCCGTGTACTCTGCCAGAGTACGCATATAAAGATTTACAAACCTTTCGTCCATTTCCATCCACCCATCATCGCTAAGTAATCGAACATTATCAGATTGAGTAAGTATTTCTAATAAATCATCGGGCATCTTATTATGATGAATCAATGATGATAAACTAGGACTGAAAATCTTTTCTTTATGGATTCATGCAGTTCGAGAATACCTAATATTTCCTTTATTGATATTTCGTCCATCAAAATATCGTATTCTCTTTATTATTGTATCTACAAATTCATTTGCATGAACAGAATTAAATAATTCCTGCGGATATATAGCCCTATATAAGTTTCTTTCCTGTAAGTACTGCAATTCAGGAGAAAAGCCCTGATATTGTTCAAATGGTACTATAGAACAAATCTCATCCCAATATAGCACAGCATTTCTTAGCCATTCACTGTCTTGTATGTCAATTGTAGGATAGTAGAGAATTGATTGAGACATTTTATTACCTCCTAATATGATAATGTTATAGTTATTAGCCACTAATAATATTCATTTATATACATTATACAGTTCAGTTGGCAACGTATCAATGTACAAATTATTAAAAGGATCTCATTTATAAACATCCTAGAATCTGCAATCTATACTTGAACCTTTAAGGCGTATTCATATTCCCTATAATGTTCATAAAGTACATACTTGGCTATATATTCTTTACCTCTCTTCAATTTTTTGCGGAATACTCTAATCATATGAACCTATCTATCTGCTATATATTTCCAAGTCCCTATTATTCTGATTCAAACGTTAATATCTTCAAAAAAATTCCAAGGTGTATCCTCATACTTATATCCAAACATGGAATTTTCTTCTTTCATAAAACGATATAAAAAATCAAAATTAGCATGAGTTATCAATGCTTCTTGAATATCATTACCCCATTTATTCCATAAACGTGGCGAAATAACTATAGAATCTGTCCAACGAGGCAGTTGATTATTTAAATAATTTTCTCTATCTTCTATGCTTAATTCCATAAACTGCTTTGAAAAGTCAATATAAAAATCGTCATTAGATTTTAGCCAAGACCAAATACAATAGGATTTGGAGTCACTAGAGAAAATATTGAGATAAATATTTTTGACTTTCTTATCCCTGAAATAGTCGTTTAATTTGCCACCTCTAATATCATATTCTAAACCATACATCATAGATAAAGCTATCGAAATTTCATATGGAATTTCCCATACGCAAAAAGATAATTGCTCATATGCATTATTCATTAAAAAATTGTCAAATGCTTGTTTCTCTAAAATATTATCTTGTTCAGCCATAGCAAACCCCTTTACCACGTCTTTAAAATGTGGGCTACTTGAAATATTGTAGCCATGGTTCAACATATTCTCATAAAAAATACCATGAGCGTTGATCTGTTCTTGCTTCTTATGATAATGCCAAGACATTGTTCTATATGTTAAAAGAAATACCTGTTTTTGTAAACAATTAAATATCTTATCTTCTATTTCTTGAAAAAGTACTTTATCATGATGAGAACAAAAACCCGTAAATGTTGTTGCAATTTTGCGCCCTTTCTTTTGCGAACCTTGGAATATCAAATTAGATTTCCCATCTAATGTAATAATGCAACCATCCAAAGCTAATTTACTTAATATACGACTATTTTAAATAGCATGTGCTTTAATTATTCTCTCACTGCACTCTTCATGATTAGGATGTAGGCAATTTTTTATACGAGAATTATTTTTAAAATAGCTTTGTGAATCTATAATTGCTTCTGCATATTTTTGTTCTTCAGGCTTTCCAAGGCAACACTTCTTATATTTCTTTCCACTGCCGCACGGACAGGGTTCATTTCTTCCGATTTTCAAACTTCCATCCCCTTATCTTTTCCATTCGTCATCATAATCCATTAACGTAATCGGCATTACCACTTTTGAGGGATCTAATTTATGTTTACGATTTTCTTCTTCAATTCCCACAGCAAGCGATAAACATATTATTATTTCCCGAATTAGTTTAAGTAACCTGAAAGTCTCTGTAGATAATTCTACTTCTGGTACATAAAAAGCTAAATCATCTATATCCCCAGTTGTTCTATCAGGAGATAAGCCCCAAATAACTTTTACATATTTATGCTCTAATGCATTACGGATATTGCGAATACGTTGAGCTTGAGGATTGGGAGAATCTATAAACTTTTCATAGAAATCTTTACTTATCCAGTATATCGATGCCAAAGAGAAGTTTTCATTCGGATTTAAAATATTTTCATATTTATAACCATTTTTCCCCCGCTTTTCACAATTCCAAATACTATGAAATGAAACATCACGTTCCTTAATTCCTAGTTTGAAATAGGAATTCATAAAATACGCGACCTTATCAAGTAATGAATAAAGTGTTTTAAAGGCAGACTTTAACATTTCAATTCTTATTGAATATTGGGGATAATCTGGGAAATTCAAAAGATATGTGTCTTTATCAGCAAAATGCACGACTTCATGCTCTTGTAGACTGCGATAGTATTGATATCTAGCAAATATATATTCTTGTTTAAACTGATTAAACATTCCATGAAATACAGGCTTATAATCTATTTTTGTAATGATTGATGGTAGATGAAGAACATCTGCTGCAAAACAAAACTCGTATACTGGCAAATCATTCAAAGGGTTTAAAAACAGACTATTTTCTAAAGCCCATCTCCTATATTCAAGCTCATCTTGTTTACAATAGCTATATTGGGGTATATCGAGTGGAACAGAAAGAACATGCTTTATATACTCTGTATCATAGCCATCAATATTTCTTTTAAAAATCATTTTTGCATCATTATGGGTATTGGGATCTTCAATTTTCATAGCTCGGTTCAATAAATTGTAAGCAAAATGATGAAAATAATCTCTATGTGCAGGATCATAAACAAGCATTCCGTAGTGTCTATAAGCAATACCCAAATTTCCTAATGCCATACCAAAAGTGTCTCTAATTGAAAGAGCTTTTCTATACTGCTCTATTGCAGCTATTTTTCTACCACAATGATCTAATGTATTTCCATAGTTCGTATACAAATTTAGTTTTAATGCATTAACGTAAGGTAAATACCTTGAATCAGTTAATTCCTCAGCTTTAATAAGCTCTATACTTTTACGAAAATAATATAATTGTTTTTTTATCAACTCTCCATCAGAAGTTCCATTAATATTGTTAATATCTCCATATACCGTTGCAATTGAATAATAAAGTTGTGATTGTGAAGCAGTATCTTCATTATTTACTAATTCTGTTGCTTCATAAATTAAGTCATATAATTGTTTAGTGTCCCTATTAATAGTGGCATTATCAAATTGTTGAGACATTTTTTTTACTGTATCAGAAAATGGGTCAATATATTTCTTTGAAAACATCTCTTTCCCCCTTCTACAAAGCTATTTACTTACTTGCATTAATACATACATTATACTATATAATTCAGTTACCAACATATGAAACTTACAAATCATTATTTTACATCAGTTTTGGTGTGAAATAAGCTATCTTTTAAACATATAAAAGGATGTTCATCTCTTCTCTGAACATCCTATAATCTACAATCTATATTTGAACTTTTAAAGAATATTTATATTCTTCATAATGTTCGCCTGTAACATATTCAATTACATATTCTTTGGGTATCATATACGTGTCTCTTATATAAAAGTGCTTAACCTTTTTTGCTCTCATAAGCTTCCTTGCAGTACTGTCACCAATACCACCTAACATTTCCCTAAATTGTTCAAGAGTTACAACATCAGGATAATCTTTAAATAGTTCTCGATAATATTCCTTATCTTTCATTCTAAGTCAGCTCCTTATAATCATCTTGCCAGTGATAGGTGCTGGCTGCGTAATCTAAAATTTACTATACATCATTCGTAAGAGATAATCGAATCCCTCCATATCCCTCCCATGGGTTTTTTTCTTACCAAATCATAGATTTTTATATGGACTGTAATTGCAAAGAAAATATGCTTACTAATTCAAAATCACTTGATTTTATGCAGGTTTTACGGGTTCTGAGTTCTAACTTGTTCCACTACATACCAAATACTTCGGAATGAACTGTAAAACTCAAAATCTGATGCGTGTATCATATACCCATGTGGTAGAGACCTTGATAAATAAGGGGTTCCAGTAAGATTTCTTATTGATTTTATCGTGAAAAATCTTTAGTTTTGTTTTTTGTTTGTCTTTTCTCCTTCAATGCAATTGCCTTTTCAAGCTTCAATACACCATCTTTAGGTTTGTATATTCCGATTGCTGGCTTTCCTTTGTCATTAATCAGATACACAGAACCATCGAATCGCAATCTTTCTCCAGAAACAATTATTTTTATATCTTCAGGAATAGCATATATACCGGCAACATCACATTCATTCTCTGTACAATATCTACCATCATTTAAAATAGGTTCAAGTGAGAAATTATTTCCGTCCTTTGTCCTATAAATCTTTACATACAACTCTGTTCCTCCTTTCAATTTTAGGCACAAAAAAAGAGCTAGTCATATAAACTAACCCCTTATAAAAATGGTACTATTTAATTTTATCTATATAAAAAAGTTGCCTACTCAAAATTAAGAGCAAACAACTTTTAGTTTTCATATTCAATTTTAATTATTGGATAACTCCAAAATGTCTCAAGGCATCTTTAATTGCCTCTACCTTTTCAAGTGTTGGGTGTTTCCGTTCTTGTTTTAATTCTTCTACTGCATTTGGAGCATCATACATAGGTAATCCTAAATCTCTTTTTACTTCTGCAATATAAACAGTATGCACTTTGAAATTATACTTGCTTTCTATATACTCTTGTATCATTTTATAGGTTACTCTTTCGCTTGGTCTATATTCTTCAGCTTTTCTCACTATCTCATCAATGGGAATCTGTCCATCTTCATCACCAAACTCTACATTTACGTTGATATGTGTGTCTGCTTTTTTGTGGGAGAGCGATACAACCGTCTCAACGTGCACCGTCTGTGGAAATTGGTCAACTGGTTGTACTTCTTTTACTTCGTAGCCGTTGTTGGTCATATATTTCAAGTCCCTTGCCAGGGTTGAAGGGTTGCAGCTCACATATACCATGCGCTTTGGTGACATCTTTACGATGACCTCCAGTAGTT
>Ga0134092_1001964_pt1 | contig 16665 bp, 17 predicted proteins | sample 3_6taG_FD_94454 | JGI IMG/M metagenome (GOLD analysis project Ga0134092, IMG submission 94454) | Switchgrass degrading microbial communities from high solid loading bioreactors in New Hampshire, USA - 3_6_20_6_A3 metaG | ecosystem: Engineered > Bioreactor > Semi-continuous > Anaerobic >... | reverse complement strand
TGCATCCATTTCAATAACAATAGGATTAACGATAATGTTACACGATTTATGTTTCATAGCAATGCCATAAGAAATAGATAGTCTTCTAATAAAATCTCGTCCTTCATATTGCATTGCATTTAGTAATCTAGATAAATTTAAAAAATTATTGATGATAAGTAAAACATTGTCATTTTCTTTAATATAATTTATAACATAATTTATCCTCTCGTTATCATTCAATTTTTGAACGGGTAAATTAATTAGCTTAAAATCTGTATCTTCATTAGTATTTTTTACAATAGAAAACAAAGAATTTAAATATTCCTCTGATTCAACTAGTCCATCATTATATGGAACAATAATATCTTTAATTATAAGTTGGATAGATTGCTGCCCTAAATAATCGTTGATATCTATAGATACTATAAAATCATTTTTTTGACCTACTTTAAGAATATTTAAATAACTTTTAAAGTTAAAACCTATGCATTCAAAACATTTTCCATCTTTCTCTACTGTTAATTTTACATGCTTCCCATCTTTGCCTACAGGTCTAACTAACTTAACACAAGCACCTTTTAATAAAAAACATGGACTAGGATTTTCTACTCCAAAGGGTTCAAGTGCCTTCAAATCATTAGCTAGTTCTAATAAAATATCTTCAGCATTAATCTCTGCATCTACAGTAGTTTCAGGAATAAGATCAAATTCATCAAGAACTTCATTCGCAATATCATTTATTTGCTTCTTGAATTCCATAATGTATTCTTTCTTTATAGTTAGTCCTGCAGCTTGACTATGACCACCAAATTTTACAAATAAGTCCTTACATTTATTTAAGTTTTCGTATAAGTTAAAGGTTGGTATGCTCCTTGCTGAGCCTCTTCCTTCATCGCCTTCAATAGATATCAGAATACTGGGTCTATAATATTTTTCTGTTATTCTTGAACTTACTATGCCTATGACACCATGATGCCAATTTTCTGATGCAACTACAAGTATTTTTTCTTTTTCTAAATCAACTTCTTTATTAATGATATCTTCTGCTTCTTTTAATATTTGAGTTTCAATATTTTGCCTTTTCATATTTTCTTCTTCAAGCATTTTTGCTAAATGATATGCTTCTTCATAATCTTCAGTAATAAACAACTGAACCGCATGTTTTGCTAATCCTATTCTACCTGTAGCATTAATTCTAGGCCCTATTATAAACCCTATATGGCCACTTGTAATCTCTTTATTTGCAAGTCCAGTAACTTCTAGCAGAGCTTTAATGCCTTGATTATTAGTAGTCTTTATCATAGCAAGTCCATTTTTTACTATAACCCTATTCTCTCCTGTCAGAGAAACTACATCGGCAACTGTGCCTATGGCCACAATAGGCAATATATCTTCATAAATGATAGGCACATTTAATTTTTGTGCTAAAGCCTGTATAAGTTTTAAAGCAACTCCTACACCTGCTAGTTTGCTGAATGAGTATTCATTATCATATCTATTAGGATTTACAACAGCTGTAGCAACTGGTAGTTTTTCTCCGCAAGTATGATGATCAGTTATTATTAAGTCTATCCCCACAGTTCTACAGTACTCCGCTACTTCAAAAGACTGAATCCCACAATCTACACTAATTATAAGTTGTCCTTCTTTAGATTTTATAAAATCAATAGCCTCTTTATTTAGTCCATAACCTTCAGTCATTCTATCAGGAATGTAAAAATCTATATTTTTACATACAGATCTTAAGAAAATAATCAGTACAGATGTGCTAGTAACTCCATCTACATCATAGTCTCCATATATCCAAATATTTTCGTTTTTATCTATTGCTTTAATAATCCGATTTACAGCTATATCCATATCTTTCAGTAAAAAAGGATTTAAAAAGTCTTCTATCCTTGGATTCAAGAAAGTTTTAGCTTTATCTAAATCAGTTATTCCTCTATTTATCAAAACCATTGAAGTAAGCCTTGAAACATTAAGGTTCTTACTTAGTCTATCTACTGTCACAGCATCAATTTCAGGAACTTTAACAAGACTATTGAATTTTATCATTTGCTTTCACCCACTAAAGAGAAATACATTATCATTATATCTTATACTAATTTACTGTTCAATACAATTATTTTTCTTACTAAACTAAAGATTAAAAACTACTTTTTAGGCAATTTATAAGCGCAATATATAATTACACTATTGATTCTTTAGACTTTGTCTTTAGCAGATACCATATTGGGCTGGCAATGAATACTGATGAATATGTTCCTGCTATCATGCCCACAATTAAAGGAAATGCAAAATCCTTAACAGCATCAACTCCTAGAATATATAAAGTTACTATAGCTATTAATGTTGTTAAAGTAGTGTTAATAGTTCTACTTAATGTTTGTTTTATGCTTATATTAGCAATATCTTCATATGATTCCTTTTTCATAAGCTTTAAATTTTCACGTATTCTATCAAATATTACTATCGTGTCATTTATTGAATAACCTACAATTGTTAGTATTGCAGCTATAAAAGTACTATCTAAAGGTATATGGAATGCAGCATATACAGCAAATACAACTAATGCATCATGAATTAAAGCAATTATGGCTGCTATACCGAATTTAACTTCAAATCTAAAAGAAGTATATATTAATATACCTATTGTAGCTAATACTATCGATAGTAGTGCCTTCCTCTGAATTTCGTTTCCAATAGCTGGTCCAATTTTCTGTGATTGAATAAGTGCTTCATCTTTTAACCCATATTCTTCTTTAAATTTAGTGAATATTTCGTTTCTTTCTTGATTATCCAAATCTACAATAGATTTAATAATTACTTCTTCTTTATTAGCACCAGCATGAATTATGCTAGCTTTTGTATCAAATTTATCTGTAATTTTCCTTATATCTTCAACAGGAACTGTCTTTCCAAAATCTATTTGTAACATAGTTCCACCTGTAAAGTCTAAACCGTAGTGTAATCCAGTAATTAACCCATATGAAATTCCAAATATTATAACTAAAGCAGATAATGCGAAAAATATATTTCTTTTTTGAATAAAGTTCATAGTATCCCCTCCTTACGCACCATATAATTTGGAATTCTTTGTTATATTAGTCCCAATAAAGAGCTTTAATAAGAATTTTGTAATAAATACGGCTGTAATCATTGACGCAACTATACCTATAATTAAAGTAACTCCAAATCCTTTAATTGAACCAGTTCCAAAATAATATAGCACTATGCCCGCAATAAAAGTAGTGATGTTAGAATCTAAAACACTTGATAATGCTCTTTTAAAACCACTATCAACTGCAGTTCTAAGAGTTTTACCTGCTCTTAGTTCTTCTTTTATTCTTTCATATATAACAACATTGGCATCTACAGCCATACCTATAGATAAAATCAATCCTGCAATACCAGGTAGTGTTAGTTTCACCTCTAAAGCTATCATTATCCCCAAAACTAATAATACATATATAGATAATGCAATATCTGCAATAACCCCTGGTATTCTATATACTATAATCATAAACAAGAATATAAGAATTAAGCCTATTGCACCAGCATAAATGCTCCTGTCTAAGGCTTCAAGACCAAGTGTTGGTCCAATTATGGATGTTTGAACTTCTTTTAATTCCACAGGTAAAGCACCAGCTCTAATCAATGCAGCAAGCTCACTGGCACTCTCCACATCAAATCCACCTTCTATTACAGCACTTCCATTATCAATAGTCGCTCTAACAACTGGACTTGAAATGATTTTATCATCAAGTACTATAAATATAACTTTGTCCTCATCTGCAGTCTTAGCAGATAATCTTTTAGTAGCCTCTGCAAAACTCTTGGCTCCTTCTTTATCAAATTCTAAAGACACTACTGGCTCTTGAACTCCTGTGCTTCCTTTTTGAAATACAACCTCTGAATTTTTAACATTTTTTCCTGTTACAATAATATTTCCTTCAGGATCAATAAATTGAAGCTGAGCAGTTTTACCAATCATATCAATTGCCTGCTGTGTATCCTTTAATCCAGCTAATTCAACTCTTATTCTATTATTTCCTTCTTTTACTATATTGGGCTCAGCTACTCCTAAACTATCTACCCTCTGTCTTATAATAGCCATAGATTGCTCAATTTTTTTATCTAACTCAGTCCCTGTTTCATTACTTTGTGCTTCTAATACTACATATACCCCACCAGCCAAATCAAGTCCAAGTCCTATTTTTTCTCTTGCAGATGGAATTTTGATCTTTCCTAACTCAACACCACTTATTGCACAATAAGAAGCAGCTCCTACAAGTGCAATAATTAGAATAAATACTACTATATTCTTAAAATTCATCGCAACATTCTCCTTTCATTATTCATAGTGTTAATTATGTAGCCTCACTTTTTATGTTTTTCTGCATATTTTACATAGTCTATAGCTGATTGTTTTAACTGATCAATCTCATCGCTAGTTAAACTTCTAACAACTCTTGCAGGAGAACCTAAAACTAGTGAACCAGAAGGTATTCTTTTCCCTGTTGTCACAATGCTACCAGCTCCTATTAGGACATTGTCTTCTATCTCTGCTCCATCTAATATAATCGCTCCCATTCCTACAAGTACATTGTTTCCTATTTTGCAGGCATGTATTATTGCTTTATGACCAACTGTAACATAGTCTCCTATTTCAGTTCCATAATCTCTACTGATATGAATTACTGTACCATCCTGTATATTAGTATAATTTCCAATTTTTATTGAATTTTCATCTCCTCTTAAAACACAGCTATACCATATACTAGTATATTCACCAATGCTTACGTCTCCAATAATCTCCGCACTGTCTGCAATAAAACAAGTTTCATTAATATTAGGTTTTTTTCCTTCATATTCCTTTATCATCAAATTTCCCTCCATAATCATTATTAATTAAATTGCTAGGTAATCATAAAATAATAAAATTACTTAAACTGTTATGAAGCAAATTTAAAAAGTAGTGGTCACCCACTACTCCCTATGTAACAACTTTCTTGTTATAAACAGATTCCCATATCCTAGAATATCTAAGTACTATAATAACTTGATTATAGCATAATCATATTACTAAATAAAGTATTATTTTATGTTTATTCCTATCATCCCACCTATACAACCTGTAAATATAGCTATCAACCCTTTTATCAATAAATATTTATCTATTGAAAAATCCTGAATAAATAATTTACTTATTAATAAAATGATCAGAAAATAAATAGCTCCAATTAAGCCACCACTTAACCATCCTCTTCTTTCCACTCTTCTAGATATAAATATAGCTCCTGAAGTAATTCCTAAAATCATAATAATTGAATTAGTTAATGGAATTATTTCCTCTGGAAGCTTGGTATAAGTTAGTAAAATAGTAAATATAAATATCAATAAAATAGTTAGTATTAATCCTAAAATTGTACCTTTTGCAACATCAATAACGTAATTTGAATTATTTTGATTTTTAAAGCTGGCCATTTTCCCACCTCCTATATTCTTAATCAATATTTATGCAAGAAGTCCTATTTTATTACAAAAAATAAAAAAGATCCTCCTAGTTATTTAAATAATTAACTAAGAAAATCTTTTTTTATAATAAAACGTTATTTGTACATAATTCTACTTTTCAGTATTTTCAGTTGAAGATGATTGTATGTTTCCTATAGCCCATCTAGCAATATCAAATCTTGTCTTATCTGCTCCAACTTCAATTGTTATAACGTCATCTTTTACTTTAACAATTTTCCCAAATATTCCTCCTATAGTTAAAATTTCATCTCCAACTTTTACGCTATTTCTCATTTCTCTAATCTTTTTATCTTTTTTCTGCTGTGGTCTTATTATGAAAAGGTAAAAGATAGCTAAAAATAACAATGGCAGCAATAAAGCAGACCAAATACTACCCTGTGTACTAGTTTGTGCAGTAGCTATTAAAATAATGGATTCTTTCAAAATTGTCCCTCCTTTCTAGGTAGTATTATTCTACATTTTTATTAAAAACCCTTTATTTTATTATTTTATATAACCATATTTCTTATAAAACTCTTCTTTATACTGCATTAACCTGTCTTCTTTAATTGCCTGTCTTATGTTTTCCATTAATTTTATTAAAAAGTATAAATTATGTATTGTTGCTAATCTAGCACCCAATATTTCGTTGACATTAAAAAGATGCCTTATATATGCTTTAGTATAATTTTTACAAGTGTAGCAGTCGCATTCTGGATCAAGGCTAGTAAAATCTCTTGCATATTCTGCATTTCTTATAACAACTTTCCCACGACTTGTTAATACAGTACCATTTCTTGCTATCCTAGTAGGAAGTACACAGTCTGCCATGTCTATTCCTCTTATTACTGCTTCAAACAAGTAATCTGGGCTACCCACTCCCATAAGATACCTAGGTTTATCTTTTGGTAACAAAGGTACAGTATAGTCTAAAATTTCATACATTAAATCAGCAGGCTCTCCTACACTTAAACCTCCGACTGCATACCCCGGAAAATCTAAATCCATAATTTCTCTTGCACTTTGCTCTCTTAAATCCTTATACATTCCACCTTGTACTATCCCAAATAAAGCCTGAGTATCAGGATTTTTATTAGCATCTTTACATCTTTTAGCCCATCTTGTAGTTCTTTCTAGCGACTTTTTAACATAGTCCCAATCGCTCGGATATGGAGCACACTCATCAAAAGCCATCATTATATCTGAACCTAATGAATTCTGAATTTCTATTGACTTCTCTGGACTTATAAAATGCTTAGAGCCATCAATATGTGATCTAAACTCTACTCCTTCCTCTGTTATTTTTCTCAGATCACCTAAACTAAAAACTTGAAACCCTCCACTATCCGTTAGTATAGGTCTATCCCAGTTCATAAACTTATGCAGCCCTCCAGCCTCTTCAATAAGTTTATGTCCAGGTCTCAAGTACAAATGATATGTATTACCTAGTATTATTTGTGCACCTAAATCTTTAAGTTCTTCTGGTGTCATTGTCTTAACTGTGGCTCTAGTACCAACAGGCATAAATATAGGAGTTTCAATGACTCCATGTGAAGTATATATTTTGCCTAATCTAGCATTACAATCACTTGCTTCTTTAATTAATTCATACCTAAACATCTAGTTCCTCCTATATATAATGATAATACTTGCATAGTGTTAGTTAACTCATATTATTCCAAAAACTCAATTATTTAATAAGCATAGCATCTCCAAAACTAAAAAATCTATATTTCAATTTAACTGCTTCTTGATATGCATTTAAGATATTTTCCCTACCTGCCAATGCACTTACTAACATTATAAGTGTTGACTCAGGCAAGTGAAAATTTGTAATCAATTTGTCTATAACTTTAAACTTATACCCGGGATAAATAAAGATATTAGTCCACCCACTTTGAGCCAAAACTTCTCCTTGATCATTTGCTGCAGATTCTAGTGTTCTTACAGAGGTAGTTCCTACTGCAATAATGTTGCCACCAGCTTTCTTAGTTTCATTGATTATTTTTGCAGAGTTTTCATCAATTTCAAAATACTCATAATGCATATTATGTTCTTCAATATTTTCAGATTTCACTGGTCTAAAAGTACCCAGTCCTACATGTAGAGTAATATAAACAATATTAACTCCTTTTTCCTCAATTCTCTTTAATAATGATTTAGTAAAATGCAATCCTGCTGTAGGTGCTGCTGCTGAACCTTCTTTTTTTGAATAAACTGTCTGATATCGTTCTTTATCTTCAAGCTTTGCTTTAATATATGGTGGCAAAGGCATTTCACCTAATTTATCTAGTATTTGCTCAAATACACCATCATACCTAAATTCTATTATTCTAGTGCCATCATCTTTAACTTCTAATATTTTCCCTTCCATTGTTCCATTTCCAAAATCAAATACTATTCCTGGCTTGGCTTTTTTTCCCGGTTTTACTAATGTCTCCCATTTGTTGTCATCAATTCTTTTTAATAATAAAAATTCTACCACGCTTCCAGTGTCTTTCCTGTTCCCAAACAGACGTGCAGGAATTACTCTAGTATCATTAAGTACTAAGCAATCTCCCTTGTTTAAATATTTTATTATGTTAGAAAAAGTTTCATGTTCTATAGCTCCTGTCTTTTTATCTAAAACTAAAAGCCTAGAACTTTCTCTGTCTTTTAGTGGAACTTGAGCAATTAGTTCTTCTGGTAAATCAAAATAAAAGTCTTCTTTTCTCATTGTAATCATCCTTTACTTAACTTTTGTTCCAGTATAGTAATACTCTAAAATTTGTACATAATCATATCCAAGCTCGGCCATTTTTTTAGCTCCCCATTGGCTCATTCCCACACCATGACCTGAGCCTTTCCCAATAAATACATATTTATCTTCGCTATTAGCAAAATTTTTTTCAAATTCCGTAGTTATTTCTCTAGTATTTGTACCATCTGTCACAATAATTTCTTTTGATAAAGATTTATAATCAAAACTCATAGTCCCATCAGAAGATAACACAGTACAAACATCATTATTCAGTTTTTCAATACTCGCAGTAGAAAAATTATACACATAAAAATCTGAATTCAGTGGAGTTTTGTTCTCACCATTATATTTTATTTCAAATAATGTGCTTTTAATATTTATTGCTCCAAGCACTTGCCTAATTTGATCTTTCTTCAGTATTTGAGCGCCTTTTGTTCCTCTAATTGCAAGCTCAATAACTCTTCCACTTTCAGAAGTAGATAAAACTTCTATATCAGTTATGTATCCGATATCAAGACCATTTTCGATGAGCCTATCCCTTATTTCTTCTTTACTAATTACAAATTGCCACGAATTATTAGGAGCATCTAGTGAAAATTCATCTTTTATTCCTCTAAGATAAGGAATAGTATTAGAATATACATTTTCGCTATTTTCAGTATATCCACCACTTGAAGAATGATAAATTGCCTCAACAAATTTGTCATTATACATTAAAATTCTTCCAACAGTTTCATCTACTGCTCTATTAGTCATTATATTTTCAGAGCTATATCCCCCGTATACTTGACAATGGGTAGTATCACATAAGTTGTAACCATCATTTGCATGCTTATTTATATTATATAGTGTATAACTTTTAGCCGCTACTGCTTGTGCCTTCAAAGCTTCTAAAGGCCAGCTAGGATACATTTCTTTAGGCACAACACCATATAAATAGTTTTGCAGTCTAATGCTATTTATCACTATTAACTCATCTTCTTTTCTAGAAAAGGTAATATAGTCCCTATAACTAGTATTCTCAACATTTATTATACCTTTACCATTGATATTAAGAGATGATAAATAAATGTTTTGATTTTTATCAAACATCAATATTATATTATTTTCTTCATCAGTTAATATAATTCTACTTTTATCTTCACCAATTATATCAGTTTGACTGCCAATGTATGATGAAAATCTTTGAACATCTTCTCTTGCCATACTTTCACTTAAATATTGGCCAATCCAAATTTGAAAACTCCCTTGGCTATAATAAATAAAAGCATCAATATCTAGACTTCTAAGATATTCTACCTCATATAAAGCTTCATCATATGAATAAAAACACTTGTTAGTTGCTATGTGAAAAGGACCATATGCAGCTAAAGAAGCATTAGTTTTTATATAGTTTCCAGATTTAACTGTATAATAACCATCTACTTTAGCTAACAATCTATCATTATTAATGTTAAAAATAGGGGAAAAGTCATTATTCCACACTCCTATCTGAAATCCATCACTAGATAAACTTACTTTATAGTTAATACCAGGTTCTAAAGGCGATTTAAGGCCAATTTTCACGTACTCATTTTCATAAGTAGATGCATTGCTTGGCAGAACAAAAGAAAAGAACAGAATCATAGCAATTAATAATATATTTCTTTTCAAAATAATCCCCCCGTATGTATAAGATTTGCTAGCTTTCTTTGTACTCTATACCAAAATAATCATAGCACTTTTTAGTTGCAATTCTTCCTCTAGGGGTTCTATTTAAAAATCCTAGCTGAAGAAGATATGGTTCATACACATCCTCTATAGTCGTACGCTCTTCACCTGTAGAAGCAGCAAGAGTATCTAATCCAACAGGTCCACCTCCAAAGCTATTGATTATAGTTAGTATAAGTTTTTTATCTACATTATCTAATCCTAATGGATCTACTTCCAAAAGCTCTAATGCTTTATCTGCAACTTCCTTAGTTATTTCTCCATTTTCAACTACCTCTGCATAATCTCTTACTCTTTTCAAAAGTCTATTAGCAATTCTAGGCGTTCCTCTAGAACGTTTTGCTATTTCTTCTGCTCCACTTTCATCAATTGTAACTCCAAGTATATTTGCTGATCTAACTACTATATCCTTTAAACTATCAATATCATATAAATCAAGTTTACATATAACCCCAAATCTATCTCTTAAAGGCGAGGTTAATAGACCTGCTCTAGTAGTTGCTCCAATCAAAGTAAATTTACATAAATCTAACCTAATTGACCTCGCACTTGGCCCCTTTCCAATAATAATATCAAGTGCATAGTCTTCCATAGCTGGATAAAGTACTTCTTCTACACTTCTATTTAGTCTATGTATTTCATCTATAAATAACACATCATTTTCTGCCAAATTCGTCAGTATAGCAGCTAAGTCTCCTGGTCTCTCTATTGCAGGACCTGATGTAATTCTTATGTTTACCCCCATTTCATTTGAAATAATATTAGCAAGAGTTGTTTTGCCAAGACCAGGTGGCCCATATAATAGTACATGGTCAAGAGGCTCATTTCTCCCCTTCGCAGCCTTAATAAAAATCTCTAATTTTTCTTTTACTTTATGCTGACCTATATACTCACTTAATGTCCTGGGTCTTAAAGATAATTCTATATCAGAGTCTTCTTCCATTAAATTTCTAGTTACAATTCTATCATTAACTTCTTTCATATTCCAATGTCCTTTCTTTATTCTGATAGTTTTCTAAGTGCAAGTCTTATTATTTCTTCTGTTCCTTTACCTCCTGTATCAATTGAAGACAATACTTTAAATACCTCATTTCTAGTATATCCAAGAGAGACTAACGCTACAACAGCTTCTCCAGTTTCATCTGTAGAAATAACACTATCTAAAGCACTACTACTATTATATATCGTATTTTCATCTATCTTATCTTTAAGTTCAAGTATAATTCTCTCAGCTGTTTTCTTTCCAATACCAGATACTTTTGAAAGTGTAGCAATATCTTTATTTATTATAGCTAATTTAATATTTACTGTATTCAATGTAGATAATAGTCCAATAGCTACTTTAGGCCCTATTTTAGTTACTGTTATTAATAATTTAAACATTTTCAGCTCTTCAAGTGTTGTAAATCCATAAAGATTGACAGCATCTTCTCTAATTATGAAATGAGTAAAAATTTTTCTATTTCTTGTATTTTCACTTATATCCATTATAGAATTCTTTGACGTATAAACCAAATATCCAATGCCACTATTATCGATTACTATGTAATCTTCTCCTATTTCTTCTATATTGCCAATTATATATTGATACAAAAAATCACCCCTATTTCATTTTGAACATGTTCCTAAAATTACCTGAATGTGCATGACAAATAGCAACAGCTAGAGCATCTGCAACATCATCTGGCTTAGGTATTTTATCTAAGTTTAAAAGTATTTTAACCATTTCTTGAATCTGTCTTTTATCAGCCCTACCATAGCCTACTACTCCTTGTTTTACTTGAAGTGGAGTATATTCATAAACCTCCATACCTTTATTAATAGCTGCAAGAATTAGTACTCCCCTTGCTTGTCCAATTGATATGGCTGTTTTTGCATTTTTATTAAAAAACAATTCTTCAATTGCTAATGCATCAGGATTATATTTATCTAGAAGCTTACAAATTTCATCATATACCATTTTTAATCTAATAGGAAAAGAATAGTCATTTGTAGTTTGAACAGAACCGTAATCAATAACTTTAAACTTATTTCCCTTATACTCTATGACTCCATATCCTACTATAGCTATCCCTGGGTCTATCCCAAAAATTATCATATATCTCAGCTCCATTCGTTATAAAAACATAATTCGATATAATTCTTATAATTCCTTTAGTTATTTATTTTATAATATATAATTTTATCAAAACCTTCAATCATATTTAAGAATAAAGTCTTTTTAAAAAAAGAAAAGCTTCAAACGAAGCATTAATAAATAAGCTTTTCTTGAAACTCATTGGTAGAAAATTCTTCAAATAAAAATTTTATATAAACTTTCTTATCAGTTAAAAAAATTTTTAAAATATTAGGATAAAATATACCTTAATCCAAACATTACTGAATAATATTAACTTATATAGTTTTCTAAAGTATTATCTAATTCTTCTTTGCTATTTGTAATTATACCATTTTTTATCTTTTCTTGATCTATTTCTTTTAATAAAGAAATAGGAGAATCTTTGTAAACTTCATCTACTATTCTTTCCCCATTTTCTCCTATTCTAAAAACTGCAATTTTGCCGTCTTTTTCACCAATTATATAGTGATTTTGACATAAATGATTTTTTTCAATTCTTACAACTACTTTTTTATTAGAAAATGTTTCTACCTCCCATTTCGGATGACTACCTTTTATGTAGCTTTCAAAAGCTTCTCTAGTCATATTTACCATATGTTTTTCTAGCTGTTGTTCTTGGATTACTTCATGATTACACTCAGTATAATATATTTTATATTCTAAAACAGTATTTGGTCCAATTTTATCCCCATTTATTAATCCAGTTTCGTAATTCTCTTCATCTATTACTTTAGTATCATTATTTTTTGTACTGTCAATATTTGAATTTTGTTTTCCCTTTATATCTTCAGTTAATATTTGAGGTTCTTCATTTACCTTTTTTATACCTATGTAATAACCTGAAATCAACCCTATTAACGAAAGACTAAATAACAGTAACGCAGTTGAAATTGTATATATTTTTTTCATATATATCCCTCCCACACTATTCAAAAAGATATTTTGTCCAGTTTCTAAAAATTTATACATACATAGAAATAGTGTGGAACATAAAAAAACCTGCAAATAAGCAGGTTAATTATTCACTTCCGCTACTTTGAATCCAGCTTTTTCAATTCTTTCAATAAGTTCATCAACATCAGTAGTATCAACTCTTAATATCACTTTGTAAACATCCATAACTTTTGCATCCATAACTGCAAAATTAGCAATATTTACATTTGCTTTTCTTATAGTTTCTGTAAGCTTAGCTATTTGACCAGGTATATCGTATACGTTTATGAGTATTCTAGTACCTTTGTTAAGGCCAAATATTTCTGAAAAAGCATTAAATATAGAACTATGAGTTAATATTCCTTTAAAATTGCCCTCATCATCTAATACAGGTAAAAAAGGAGTTCTAAATTCATTTAATAAATATGAAGCATTTTCAATAAAAACATTTTCATTGATTGTTTTTACATCTGTTTTACATAAATCCCTTACTTTTGTTTCATTAAGATACTTTTCTTTATCAGTATAACCTTGTTCAAAATAATATCTAAAAATAGTTTCTTTCATTAAAATACCAACAAAATTATCCCCATCTAATACTGGTAAAGATAAAAAATCACCTTTTGTAATCTTATCTAAAGCACTACTTATACTTTCGTCCACTTGAAGCATTACAAGCTTATCCTTAGTTAGTACGTGGTTCTTAACGTACATAGTAACTCCCCCTTATTAATAAAATAAGAAAATTTAGTATAATTATATTCAACAGCTATTTCATAAATCCTTCTTACGTTTAAATATTTATTTTGCCCGTTTATTAGCTTCTTAATCAGGTTATTTATAGCACCAAATATAATTAATAGTACATTCCCAATACCTTATCGTTTACTGCATACCAAAAAGCTTCCTTATATATTATTTTCATTTTTTTTATCAAAGAATTCACTATGGAAATATATACTCTATCTATTTCTTCTTCCTGCAAATAGTATCTTTCCTCACTTATTTCAATATCATTGCAATAAAAATTTATTTTTAATTGTTTATTTATGTATTTATCTAATTCAACAATCTTTTTTTTAATTATTTTATTGGCAAAAGTATATACTAAAGACTCAATATATTTTTCTCTTCTTTCTATATACTCAATTTCTCTTTTGCATCTTTTCTTTAATTCTTTCACATGTTTATCAGAAGTATCAAAATGAAAAAGATAACCCTTTTCATATATCCCTTTTAAGCCAAATATGTCCAAGGCCTTTTTTTCAAGAATATTTGCCCATTTTTTGTTATTATATCCATACTTGTACCCTTCTAAGTAAAAACAAAGCTCCAATCTATTTATGTCCTCATGTATAACATCACTTAAAGTACTCGCAATAATATTGCTATTTTCTCTATTATTCAGTACTGATTTAATCTTCTTCTTTATATCATTTTTACTCATATACTTTGGATATATATTAGAAATATTTTCTTCTAAATCATATAATGCTAGAAGGATATAGATTGAATTAATATCATTACTAAATAAAAACTTATCTCTTAGGCCTCTATACATGTCACGTGTTTTTGGTGAAAACGTTTCCATAAGGCTATCCCTCCTACTAGCAATTATTGCCATAAAGATATCTATTATAACATTTACAGTGTTTATTTTCCGTGACATAAAATAAAAACACTCTCATTATTATTTATATCGACAAATGAGAGTGTTTTTTTATTCAAAAAATTATTTAAATTCATTATTATAGATATTACCAGTTTAGAATCCTATATTTCTAAATCTTCTGGCATATCCCAATTATGGAATATTTCTTGCACATCATCATTGTCTTCTAATACATCTATCATTTTAAGCATATTTTTTATATCTTGTTCGTCATCAAGTTTTACTTCATTTTGAGGAATATATGTTATTTCTGCTGTGGAAAATTCATAACCAGATTCTTTTAATGTTCCTCTTACTTTCTCAAAATCTTCAGGAGCACTAATTATTTCATAATATTCGTCTTCGACACTAAAATCTTCTGCTCCAGCTTCTACAGCTTCAAGCATTAATTGCTCTTCATCTATTCCATCTGACTTATCTATAATGAGCAATCCTTTCTTGTCAAACATCCATGATACGCATCCAGTTGCCCCTAAATTTCCACCGTACTTATCAAATGCATATCTCACATCTGCAGCAGTTCTATTTCTATTATCTGTTAGGCATTTCACTATTACTGCAATTCCAGATGGGCCATATCCTTCATATGTTACTTCTTCGTAATTTGCATCTCCTAATTCTCCTGCGCCTCTTTTTATTGCTCTCTCTATATTTTCATTAGGCATATTGTTAGCTTTTGCTTTATCTATAATACCTGCTAAAGTTGCATTATATGCAGGATCAGGTCCTCCTTCTCTTGCTGCTACTGCAATAGCTCTAGCAAACTTTGTAAATATTTGGGCTCTTTTAGAATCTTGCTTACCTTTTCTGTGCTTTATGTTAGCCCATTTTGAATGTCCAGCCATAAATCTTATCCTCCCTTAATCAGTTCTGTCAATATTTTAGCACAATTTAATAATTACATCAATCAGTATATGGTTGGAAGCAAAATATAGTTATAAAAACTATATTATTTTAACATGTCTATAATTAAAGCAAAAGTATAAAACTAATTTACAACTAATGTTTGTAGTCTTTTTTAGAACTTATAAGATCAACTTATTTCAACTCAATTTTTATATAGAACTTTCCAACTCAACTAAATCTATTACAACAGTAAATTATAATAGTATGAAACAAGGAGCAGGAAACTGATATCTGGAAAAGGATTAGCATCAGTAATCACCAATTCTACTCTTACAGGTTAAAAGAGAAAAAGATACTATAATTAATTGCAAACCTTAAGAGAAAAAATTAAGAAATAGAAAAAATTAACAGAAAAAAATTGCAACTGAGAGAGCAATCCAAAATTAGTTGTATTGATATATATAATATGCCAAATACTGATATAATAGAATTCATAATATTTGGAGCTATATCATCTATTCATTACATTGTTAGTGTTTTTTGGAATATCCAGAAAAGTAAGTCGATAAAAATGAAGTTAAGATTATTTAGGAGGATTGTTTATGAATGAAATAAACTATTATTTATGGAAGTTGAAATATTTTAATGCAACCAAAATTAGTAAGAATCGTATTGGTGTCAACAATATTCTAAATATAACAGAACAACAGGACAATATTTCAAGATTGAACCTAATAGACCAGTTATCGATGAATTAGGCATATTTTTAAGAATAAAAAATGCTAACAATATTAATATTATAAGAATTTGTGCTGTTATATGCACAGTGTGCTTAGTAATAGGCATTCTTTCTATAATCTAATATTAAGTAAACATTATATTAGAAATCTATTAACTATTAATAATTGAGTAAATTTCATATTTCTTAACCATTGATTTTATTAAAATTTAATAGATACAAAAAGGGGTTTCACCCCAACATGTCGAATAGATTAAGTGCGAACAAAACCATCCGAAGGGAGTGAAACCACTTAATGTATATTCGACAAATGAGTATAATATCCTTTGAAGAAATTATAAAATTTCAGCAAGAAACTAAATTAGAAATGATTTTATCTCAAATTGATGTTTCTAAATTAGCTACAG
>Ga0134092_1001961_pt1 | contig 16684 bp, 14 predicted proteins | sample 3_6taG_FD_94454 | JGI IMG/M metagenome (GOLD analysis project Ga0134092, IMG submission 94454) | Switchgrass degrading microbial communities from high solid loading bioreactors in New Hampshire, USA - 3_6_20_6_A3 metaG | ecosystem: Engineered > Bioreactor > Semi-continuous > Anaerobic >... | reverse complement strand
TTATTTGTTGAAAAATATAAGGATAGTAACAACTTTTATTTTAATCATGTTTTACCTGCACGCAACAAGGTTATGTTCCTTATAGAAAATAAAGAAGAAATAGTTCAGCCACCTCAGGATTTAGAATACTATTATTATGTAAGTGATGGGGAAACTGTATTTACGAATGTTCCGGAGGAGAGCAGAAAATTATTTGATCAATATAATCAGAATTTATATGACTTAGAAAATAACAATTTAATATTAGGAGAGAATCCAGAGGAAGGCTATCTATATCATTATGCAGATGATAAATATACATTATTTTTGGCTTTTCCAGATGAATATTTGTATTCTGAACAAGTGGATTGGGAAAATTCCAGACTGACCATGATGCCCTATATAGCAATGATGGCTGCATGTTTAGTATTAGCTTTAGGGTTAATAGTATATCTAATATTGGTAACTGGAAGAAAACTAGGCGATGATGAGCTTTACATGGGGAAAATAGATAAAATGTATACAGAGATACAAGCATTTGCTTTTGTCAGTATACTGGGTATATGGGTTTCCATAGGCATGGATTTGTTTGAACATAACTCAGATTTAACTTACAGATTAGGATTAAGCCAGGTTTATTCTCTAATATTATACGGAATAATAACTGTGGCTTCCGTTACTCTTATGGGATTATTGTTCCTGTCAATGGTAAGAAAGCTAAAAGCCAAAACATTTATAAAACACAGCATAACTTATATAATCTATTTTAGGATAAAGGATTTCTTCAAAAGCTTTTTTGACGGTAGAAGGTTCGAAAGATTTCCGCTTACTAAAGCTTTATTCTACAGGCAGTTGGCATTTATAATTGTCAGCGGAGCATTGGTGATTTTTACTTTCTTGTTTTTGCTGGTTCCTCCTCTTATGATAATACCGCCAATAATAGAAATTGCTGTAATATACTGGTATGTAAAATATAACAACAAAACTTATGAAGAAATAAATAAAGGATTTGATGAAAGCTTACAAGAACAGATGAAATCTGAGAGGATGAAAGTGGAGCTTATAACCAATGTTTCTCATGATTTGAAAACTCCTTTAACTTCAATAATAAGCTATATTGACTTACTATCAAAGGAAGAAGAATTATCTGAAACTGCTAGGGATTATGTGAACATACTATCAGAAAAAGCTTACAGGCTTAAGAATATCGTTTCAGACTTGTTTGATTTAGCTAAAAGCACAAGTGGGGACATCCATTTGGATTTAGAAAAACTGGATTTAAGAAAGCTAATTGAACAGACTTTAGGAGATATGGAAGATGAGATTAACGAATCTGGCCTTATAATTAAAACAAGATTATCAGAAGAGTCTATTTATATAATGGCAGATGGAAAAAAGCTCTACAGAGTATTTCAAAATTTAATAGATAACGCATTGAAATATTCACTAAAAGGCACTAGGGTATATATTGAACTTGAAGAAATAAATGGCAAAGCAGTAGCTACAATAAAAAACATAGCAGGATACGAAATGGATTTCACTGCGGAGGAAATACTACAGCGTTTCACTAGGGGTGATAAATCCAGATCTACAGAAGGAAGTGGGTTAGGTTTATCCATAGCTGAGAGTTTTACAAAGGTATGTGGAGGAGATTTTAGGTTGGATATCGATGGGGATTTGTTTAAAGTTACAATAAAATTTAATGTGGAAAAATAGGGAGATTTGCTATCTCCCTTTTTTTTATATATAAATGGATAAATTACTGTAATTCTTCAATAGAAGTTATCCTTTGAGAATTGCTTTTAATTTATAGATATCTTAGTTTAAATAAAAATGTCTGTTTTTGAGTATTGTAAAGGATATTTAACAGATAATGTAAAATATTTTAATTAATTTAAAAAATTTAAGAAAACGCTAAATAACTTAATTATTATTCGATTTTGCGAATTTTTTGCAGATAGTAATACTTGCCTAAACATAATACATTTCAGTATAATCATAAATGGTGCAAATTTTGTAGAAAAGGAGGATATTATGTCTAAACAATCAACACAGCAAAATAAACAGGAAGTAAAAGGATTTTTAAAAGCTGTTGAAAGGTTAGGCAATGCCTTACCACATCCTGCAATGATATTCTTTATTTTAAGTTTAGCCATTGTTTTAGTTTCGGCAATCGTAGCTAAGGTTGGAGAACCTGTTACCTATTTTGATGCAAAAGCAGGAGAAGAAGTAACAGTAGGAGCTGTATCTTTGCTAAACGCTGAAGGACTAAGATACATCTTCAATAGTGCAACAAGCAACTTCACTAGTTTCGCTCCATTAGGAACTGTTCTTGTAGCTATGCTGGGGGTAGGAGTAGCTGAATGGACAGGCCTTATTAATACTTCTTTAAGAAAGTTATTAACTGGAGTACCCCCAAAATTATTAACTGCAATTGTTGTATTTACAGGAGTTATGTCAAATATAGCTTCTGATGCAGGTTATGTAGTTGTTATTCCATTAGGAGCGTTGCTATTTGCTAGTGCGGGTAGACACCCAATTGCAGGGCTTGCAGCAGCTTTTGCAGGAGTATCAGGAGGATTCTCAGCAAATCTTGTAATTGGTACTACAGATGCATTACTTCAAGGAATTACCAATGAAGCTTTAAGAGGTGCAAATATTGACTATGAAATTTTAACAACTGCTAACTGGTATTTCTTAGCTGTATCTACATTCGTGTTAGTAATCTTAGGTACATTTGTAACTGAAAAAATAGTAGAAAAGAATCTTGGACCTTATAAAGGAAAGTTTGCAGTAACTGAAGAGAAGATTACAGAAGTTGAAAATAGAGGATTAAGAAATGCTGGTCTGGCTCTTTTAGCATATATTGTTGTGATGGCATTGTTGATGTTCTTACCAAATGGGCCGTTAAAGGCTCCTGATGCAGAGGGTAATTTAACATTAAATGGATTCTTAAGCCATGGACTAATACCAGCAATATTATTACTATTCTTAATTCCAGGACTTGCATATGGTAAGACTACTGGAAAGATAAAGAATAGTAATGACCTTGTAACAAGCATGACTGATGCAATGAAGAGCATGGGATCATATTTAGTTTTAGCATTCTTTGCGGCACAATTTATCAACTACTTTAGCTATACAAATATTGGGACTATTATTTCTGTTAAAGGGGCAGAATTCCTAAAAAGTATAGGATTTACAGGCCTACCTCTAGTAATCGCATTTGTATTTATTACTGCATTCTTGAATTTATTCATGGCATCTGCATCAGCAAAATGGGCCATTATGGCTCCTATATTCGTTCCTATGATGTATCAACTTGGATTAAGTCCAGAGTTAATTCAAGTTGCATACAGGATTGGAGACTCTACAACTAATATAATAACTCCATTGATGAGCTACTTTGCTATGATAGTTGTATTTGCGAAAAGATATGATGAAGATGCAGGACTTGGTACATTGATATCAACAATGTTACCATATTCAGCTATATTCTTAGTATTCTGGCTTATATTATTAGTAGCATGGTATTTCATAGGATTACCATTAGGTCCAGGAGCTCCATTATTTGTAATGTAATAGAAAATGTAATATAATAAGTAATATATAGAAGCAAAAATATGAGGCCATCGCGCCTCATATTTTTATAATATGGAGGTGGAATCGTATGATCAATGAAAAAAGACTACTAGATAGGTTTTTAAAGTACGTGCAAATTGATAGTCCCACAAAATATGAAAGGGAATTTGCAGATTTCTTAATGAAAGAAATGGAAAAAATGGGTTTGGAAGTATATATGGATGATGCAGGAGAAAAGGTAGGAAGCAATTCAGGCAATGTAATTGGAAGATTGAAAGGAAACACTGATGGAAAGACTATTCTATTCAGTGCTCATATGGATACTGTTTCTCCGGGCAAAGGCATAAAGCCTGTAATTAAAGATGGAGTTATATATAGTGATGGAACCACAGTTTTAGGTGGAGATGATAAGGCAGGAATAGCTGCTATTTTGGAAGCTATTGAAACTGTTATAGAAAAAGAAATTCCTCATGGAGATATAGAAGTTGTATTTTCCATATATGAAGAAGGGGGATTGTTTGGAGCTAAAAATATAGACTATACTAAACTAAATGCTAAAACAGGATTTGTATTGGATAGCGGTGGAGATCCTGGACAGATAATCCTTCAAGGACCAGCACAAAATAAAATATATGCTAAATTCATTGGAAAGGAAGCCCATGCTGGAGTAGCACCTGAAAATGGAATCAGTGCTATTCAGATGGCAGCTGAAGCTATCAGCAATATGAAATTATTGAGAATAGATTATGAAACTACAGCCAATATAGGAGTTATTTCTGGTGGTGAAGTTACTAATATAGTAACTAAGGAAGTTAAAATAGAAGGAGAAGCTAGAAGTCTATCAGATGAAAAATTACAAAAACAAACTGACCATATGGTAAGATGCTGTGAAGAGGCAGCTAAGAAATTTGGCGGATCAGTTGAATTGAATGTGGAGCATACCTATGGAGCATTTAAAGTAGAAGAAGATGCTGAAATAGTACAAAAAGTAAAAGAGGCATGTAGAAATATTGGATTAGAGCCATATACAGCTTCTTCAGGTGGGGGAAGCGATACAAATATATTAAATGCTAATGGTATTGAAGCTGTAAATCTAGGAATTGGAGAGAGAAAACCTCACACCGTTGAAGAACATCTATACATTAAGGATTTAGAAAATGCAGCAAGACTTGTATTGGAGATAATAAAAGTTTATGCATAGAATCAATTAATAATAAGAGCATTCTAATAAAGAGCAATTCTCAATATAAATAGTTTGAGAGTTGCTCTTTTAATTATAATTAAATAGTATATAATAGTATTAACTTGTTGTTGAAAAATTCTTAATTGTTAATAGTTTTATGAAAGGGGGCAATTATGAAAAAGAGAACTCTGTATCTTATTATAGGCATACTTGTTTTTATGAATATACTAATTCTAAATAAGTTGAATCAATTGAATAATCGTATTGTAAATCTACAGCATACACATATGGATATAATAAATAGAATAGATGGTATATACTCAAATATTCATTCTATGCTAAAGAAAGAAGCAAGCATTATTGATAGCTACAACATAGAATTAGGGAATTTGAATACTGACGATTATACTGTTCCCATTAAAGTCACAATTTCCCCTAAGGAATACACTGATGATTTGACTGCCAGCTTACATATAAATGATGATAGTACTGAAATGAACAAAAATGGGACTACTTTTTCTGCAACAGCTAATGCATATATATTCGATGATGAAGTACAAGTAAGTATTGGTTTGAAACATGGTGATATCATAAAAAGTGAAACCATTGAAAAGTTATACAATCTAAAATCCAAGTATATATTAGGTATATATGGCCATTTTGATGGTGAATCTACATCAAGACCCACCGGATATTCCTATAAGGGAAATATTGAGTTTGACTTTGAAGATTCAAAAGGGAATAGCCCTGCAGAAATAAGCATTGTAGAAGAATTAAATGGTAATATTGTAAGAGAAGAACCAGTGAAAGTATCTAACAATTTGTCTGTATCAATACCCGTTGATAGGGAAATTAAACTTAAACAGAAGGATAAGTTTTTAGTATATGCAAATGTAAAGGATAGGTATGGACTTATATATAAGTATATTTTAATGTCCTTATATGTGGAAGATACTGAAAATGGAGTTCCTATAATCGATAGATATCAAGATATTAATGGAATTGTGCAGATTAGCGATAAAAATGGCAATATATTATGGAAACTGCAGGAAGATAAATAAGCTATAAATACATCATTTAACCGAAATGTAACATATGATAATTAAATTCGTGATATAATATTATCTAAAATAATTGGGAAAGGATAGTGATCCTATGAAAAGAAAAATGTATTTAATCATAGCAATTGTATTAGCATTAATGTTAGCATTATCAGCATGTGCAACCAACAATCAAACATCCTTAGAGGAACAGTTAAAAGAAAAGGATGAAAAGATTGCTACTCTTGAAAATGAGAAAAGGGAGTTAGAGGAGAAAATAGAGGAATTAGAAGGAAATAAAGGGGATGAGTCTTCAGAGGCTGATCTATTGAAAAGGGCATTACATGTAATAGAACTTATAAGAAATAAGGATATGGAGAACTTATCAAACTACGTTCATCCTACAAAAGGATTGAGATTTAGTCCCTATGACTTTATCGATGCTAAATCTCATGTAGTATTTACAAAAGAGGAAGTTGCTAAATTAAATGAAAATACTAAAGTATACACTTGGGGTAATTATGATGGTACTGGGGAACCTATTAAATTGAGTTTCAATGACTATTATGAGAAATTTATATACGATGTGAATTTTGCAAATCCTCACATGATAGGAAATAACACTATCATAGGAAAAGGAAATACTATAAGCAATATAGAAGAAGTTTATCCTGATGGAAACTTTATTGAATTCTATTTTTCAGGTATAGATCCTAAATATGAAGGAATGGACTGGAGAAGTTTAAAGCTTGTATTTGAGCAGGAAAATGGAGTATGGTACTTAGTAGGTATTATTCACAGTCAATGGACAATATAGAATCAGTGGGATTTACCCACTGATTTTTTATGTTTCTATAAATCTTTCATAATAACAAGGAAACTGCACAATATACAAGCAGTAATGCCATTATGGTATTTATGATCTTGTCATTCTTGATTATAAATTTTTGGAATATAGAGCCAAAAAAAGCCCAACACAATGTTGCAATAAAACCTGTAAATGCAATAGCTACAGAGAATACAGCAAGTGCAAAGGCGGATTTGTAATAGGGCATTATAAAGGTTGTTACAGTTGTGATGCAGAAAAGTATTACTTTGGGATTTACAAACTGCAATAGAAGTCCTGAAACTATAGAGGTTGTAGCTTTTTCATCTTCCTGCTGAGAACTTGGCTTGCTTTTATATATCTTCCACGCTAGATACAATATATAAGCAGCACCTATATATGACATAACTGGTTTAATGGAAGGCACTAGAGTGTAAAGGGTTATACTAAATATACTGGATAAAACCATTATTATAGTGAAACCAATAAAAACCCCTATGTTAAAAGGCAAGCTTTTCTTAACTCCATATTTTGCAGCATTTGACATGGACATAATAACATTAGGTCCAGGAGTAAAAGTTGTTATTAAGATATAAGATAAAAAAGCCATTAAATTTGGCATGGACTTAACCTCCTATTGATAAAAAATCCCTCCTTAATTATAACTTCATAATACTACCTGTCCATTTTCCTGTCAACGAAAATTCATGAATATTCAGTATAATTTCGTGTGGATATCTGGTGTTAAGAGAAATTTTAATATTAAATGTATTAATATACTAATTTGTAAGATACTAAAGTAGAAAATAGCAATATGGAGGTATGTCAATGGGAAGAATGATGAAAACTATGGACGGAAATGAAGCTGCAGCCTATATTGCTTATGCTTTTACAGAAGTAGCAGCTATTTATCCAATTACGCCATCTTCTCCTATGGCAGAATTGGTTGATGCATGGGCCAGCACTGGCAAAAAAAATATATTCCATCAACCAGTTAGAGTAGTTGAAATGCAGTCGGAAGCAGGAGCTTCTGGTGCTGTTCATGGCTCTTTACAGGGAGGAGCGTTAACTACCACATTTACATCAGCTCAAGGACTTTTACTTATGATTCCCAATATGTATAAAATAGCAGGTGAGCTGCTACCATGCGTATTTCATGTAGCAGCTAGAGCTGTTGCAACTCATGCCTTAAGCATATTTGGTGATCATCAGGATGTAATGGCCACAAGACAGACTGGATTTGCATTACTCTGTTCTAACAGCGTTCAAGAGGTTATGGATTTAGCAGGAGTAGCTCATTTATCGGCTATTAAAGGGAGAGTTCCGTTTTTACACTTCTTTGATGGATTTAGAACCAGCCATGAGATTCAAAAAGTGGAAGTTATGGATTATGAAGATTTAAAAAATCTACTAGATATGAAAGCAGTAGATGAATTTAGAAACAGATCCTTAAATCCTGAAAGACCAGTATTAAGAGGTACTGCTCAAAATCCTGATATATATTTTCAACAGAGAGAATCAGCTAACCCCTATTATGAGCGAATACCCAATATTGTAGAAAGTTATATGAACGAAATAAATAGGATTACAGGAAGGGATTATAAATTATTCAATTACTACGGAGATCCAGAAGCAGAAAATATAATAGTTGCTATGGGCTCTGTATGTGAAACTATTGAAGAGGTAATAGACTACCTAAGAAGCAAAGGAGAAAAGGTGGGATTAATAAAAGTACACCTTTACAGACCTTTCTCAGCAAAGCATTTCTTCCAAGTATTGCCTAAAACAGTGAAAAGAATAGCAGTACTAGATATGACTAAGGAGCCTGGTTCATTAGGAGAGCCTTTATACTTAGATGTGAAATCCCTTTTCTATAATTCTGAATTAAAGCCATTGATAATAGGAGGAAGATATGGATTAGGCCAGAAGGATACTACCCCTTCACAGATAATTGCAGTATATGAAAATCTAAAGAGTCCAAATCCAAAGGACAGATTCACCATAGGTATAGTTGATGATGTGTCTTATACATCATTGGAAGTGAAAGAAGAGATAGATACAACTCCAGCAGGAACAATTAGATGTAAATTCTGGGGATTAGGTTCCGATGGTACTGTAGGAGCTAATAAAATGGCCATTAAGATAATAGGGGATAAGACAGATCTTTATGCTCAGGGCTACTTTGAATACGACAGCAAAAAATCTGGAGGAACAACCATATCCCACTTGAGATTTGGTAAGAAACCTATCAAGTCTGAATACATGGTCTACGATGCGGATTTTGTATCCTGCCACAACAAATCCTATATCTACCATTACGATATACTAAAGGGATTAAAGGATGGAGGTACATTTGTATTAAACTGTTCTTGGAATGAAAGAGAACTGGAAGAATTCTTACCTGTTCAGATGAAGAAATTTATCAAACAACACAATATACAATTCTATATAGTAGATGCAGAAGGCATAGCTCAGGAAATAGGACTAGGTAGAAGAATAAACATGATAATGCAGGCAGCGTTTTTCAAATTGGCAAATGTGTTGCCAGTGGATAAAGCTATAGATTATCTAAAAGAGCATGTAGAAAAGACTTATGGAAGAAAAGGAGAAGAGATAGTAAAATTAAACTATCAAGCCATTGAAAGAGGTATAAATGGACTTGTAAAGGTGAATGTTCCTGACCATTGGGCTAATCTAGAAGAAACAGAAGAGGAAAAAACAAAGGATGAACCAGAATTCATCAAGAGAATTCTAAGACCAATGGCAAGACATGATGGAGACGACCTTCCAACTTCAGCTTTTGTAGGTATGGAAGATGGAACATTTCCTCTAGGCACCTCTGCTTATGAAAAGAGGGGAATTGCAATTATGATTCCTCAGTGGCAGACTGATAACTGCATTCAGTGTAATCAATGTGCCTATGTATGTCCTCATGCTGTTATAAGACCTTTCCTATTGGATGAAGAAGAAAAGAGAAATGCACCTGAGACTTTTGAAACCAAGAAAGCAGTAGGAAAAGGTCTTGAGGGATTAGAATTTAGAATTCAAGTATCTCCATTGGATTGTACTTGATGTGGTAACTGTTCAGATATCTGTCCTGCTCCTAAGAATGCACTGGTAATGGTAGAGGCTGAAAAGGAAATAGAAAGACAAAAGGATAACTGGGAATATGCTGCTAATAACATAACTTACAAAGATCATCTGATGCCAAAGACCACAGTAAAAGGTAGTCAATTTGCAAAACCACTATTGGAATTTCATGGAGCTTGTGCAGGATGTGGAGAACCTGCATATTTGATACTTGCAACCCAACTATTTGGAGATAGGATGATGATAGCAAATGCTACAGGATGTTCCTCAATATGGGGAGCCAGCGCACCAAGTATTCCATATACTATAAATCATAATGGAAAAGGACCTAGCTGGGCTAATTCACTATTTGAAGATAACGCAGAATATGGTTTAGGCATGCACTTGGCTGTTAAACAGATTAGAGAAAAGATAAGAGCTTTGATGGAAGAAGGCATAAAGGCAAATATCAGCGATGAATGTACAGAAGTATTTAATGAATGGATAGAAAATATGGATGATGGAGAAAAGAGCAAATACGCATCACAAAAAGCTATAAACATACTAAGCAAAGATAAATATAAGGATAATCATATAGTTCAGGAAATATTGAAAAGAAAAGACTTCCTTGTCAAGAAGAGCATTTGGATAGTTGGTGGAGATGGCTGGGCTTATGATATTGGTTTTTCTGGTCTTGATCAGGTAATCTCTACAGGAGAAGATGTAAACATACTGGTATTTGACACAGAAGTTTATTCAAATACAGGAGGACAGTCTTCTAAATCAACTCCTACAGGTGCTGCAGCAAAATTTGCATACTCAGGTAAGAGAACTAGGAAAAAGGATTTAGGCCTAATGGCCATGACCTATGGAAATGTATATGTAGCTCAAGTAGCTTTAGGGGCAAATATGAACCATACATTGAAGGCCATATTAGAAGCAGAATCATATAAGGGACCATCCTTGATAATTGCCTATGCTCCTTGTATAAATCACGGAATAAGGTTAGGCATGGGTAAATCGGTAGAAGAGGAAAAAAGAGCAGTAGAAGCAGGATATTGGCATCTATATAGGTTTGACCCACGACGCAAAGAAGAGGGTAAAAATCCATTTGTATTGGATTCAAAAGAACCAACAGCATCTTATATGGATTTCATTATGGGAGAGGTAAGATATTCTCAAAATGTTAATACCTTCCCAGAACTTTCAAAAGAGCTCTTTGAGAAATCGGAAAAGGATGCTAAAGAAAGATATGAGCTATATAAGAAGTTGTCTCAGCTATAAGTTAAGCTTATATATGCAAACAAAAAGAGCAGGAATTTCTATTTCAGAGAAATTTCTGCTCTTAATATTTTGTTCCTATTTTTGGTTCTCTTCAACCCATTCCTTTGCTCTTATGACACCTTCTAAAGTTGGAATTGGTACTCTTGATTCAGGCTGAAGTTTTTCAATGTCATTATGGGCAGCGTATCGATGTTGTTCAATAGGAATTCCCATTGATTTCTGCTTATATTTGTTGTCTACTTTGTTGGTCAATTTAGCCACTGTAAATCCTCCTAACAAAAACTCATATTGTCTTGTGTTTAGATTACATTAATATTATTTACTCCTTTTTGGAAAATATGTTATATTGAAATGGTAATAATTATTTAACAGGAGATGATTTGATGATAAATGAAAGATTAAATAAAGATATTCAATTTATTATTGAGTTGGACAAGATGAAATCCATTTTAAGGCAAACAAGTTTAATTGATGGCTCAAAAAGGGAAAATGATGCTGAACACTCTTGGCATATCTCAGTAATGGCTATGATTCTTTCTGAGTATGCCAATGAAAAAATAGATGTATGTAAAGTGATTAAGATGCTACTGGTTCATGATTTAGTTGAAATATACGCTGGAGATACTTTTTGTTATGATAAGGAAGGTAATAAGAGCAAAAAGGAAAGGGAACTAGAAGCTGCAGATAAGATATTTGGCATGTTGCCTAAAGATAAGGGTAGAGAATTAAGAGCTCTTTGGGAAGAATTTGAGGAAATGGATACTAATGAAGCAGTTTTTGCAGCTGCTATGGACAGAATGCAGCCTCTTTTTAACAACTATTACTCTCATGGAGGAACTTGGAAAAAGTTTAATATTTCCAAGGAGCAAGTATATAAGAGGATTGAACCTATTAAATATGCTTCAGATGAATTGTGGCAGTTTGCTGTAAACATGATAGAGGATGCAGTAGAAAAGGGATATATAGCTGAATAGGAAAAGGAAAGTTCTCCCTGGAAAAGAAGTAATACAGGGAGAACTTTCTGTGATGAGTTTCAATAATATCTTCTTTGAACTTGTTAAAATGCTGGGATCACTCCACCTTCATAGTTGTCTTCTATAAACTGTTTTACTTTATCGCTCTGTAGTGCTTCCATTAGCTTTCTAAACTTCTCTTTATTCTTTTCTTCTGACCTTACAGCTACTATATTGGCATAAGGAGAATCCTTATCTTCTAAGAGGATTGCATCTTCAGTAGGGATAAGCCCTGCTTCTAAAGCAAAGTTTCCATTTATTACAGCTCCATCTAAGTCATTTAAAACTCTTGGAAGTTGAGCTGCCTCTAGGGGAGTAAATTTCAAATTCTTTGGATTATCAACTATATCCTTTTCTGTAGCCAATATTCCTGCATTACTATCTAATTTAATAAGTCCTGCTTTTTCCAGAAGCAATAGTGCTCTACCACCATTAGTTGCATCGTTTGGGATAGCAATTTCAGCACCATCTTCAATTTGGTCCATGGATTTGTATTTGGATGAATACAATCCCATAGGTTCTAGATGAACTGCACCAATTGATACAAGATCCACATTTTTTTCTTTTATGAAATCATTTAAATAAGGTTCATGCTGAAAGAAATTAGCATCCAAGTCCCCATCGGCTAATGCCATGTTAGGAGTTACATAGTCTGTGAATTCTTCTATTTCAACTTTAATACCTTCTTTTTCTAAATCATCTTTTATCAATTCAACAATCCTACCATGAGGTTCAGGAGTCACTCCGATTTTGATTACTTCCGTATTATTTTCTTTAGAACAGCCTGCGATAGTTAAAAATAATGATGAGATTAATAAAATTGAAATAAACTTTTTCATTGCTATTCCTCCTTATTTTTTGTTAGAAATTGATGATAGCTTGTTCCCTATAAACTGAATACCTTGGACTATAATTATTATTGTAATTACTGCTACAATCATTACATCAGTTTGAAATCTGTAGAGTCCATATCTTATGGCCACATCTCCTAATCCACCACCGCCAATAGCACCAGCCATAGCTGAATATCCAATTATGTTGATAATTGTTGTGGTTATGCCTAAAATCAATGAAGGCATGGATTCAGGAATGAGCACTTTAAATACTATTTGAGGAACACTTGCCCCCATAGCTAGGCTGGATTCAATTATCCCTTTGTCCACTTCTTTTAGAGAACCTTCAATAATTCTTGCTACAAAAGGTGCAGCAGCAATAGATAATGGCACAATAGTTGCTGTTGTACCTATAGTCTTTCCTATTATTATCTTAGATAGGGGAAACAAAAGAATCATAAGAATTATAAAAGGGAAAGACCTTAAGATGTTAATTATTCCATTTAAAATACTGTTTAGAGTTCTTTTTTCCCATATGCTGTTTTTTTCAGTTATGACTAGTAATACACCTAATGGGAAACCTAGTATAAGGGAAAAAACAGTTGAGAAAAACACCATATATAATGTTTCAATTAGTGCAGGAATAATCAAATCAGCCATCTACATCACCTCCACATCTACTTCTTTATATTTTAGATAATCAATTGCTTTGGCAATTTCATCCGCATCTCCTTGAAGCTCAAGGATGAGATGACCAATATTTTTACTCAATATCTTATTTATATCTCCTGCTAGTATATTAGCTTGTATATTGAACATTTTGATCATATTGGATACTATTGGCTCCTTTGCATTATCCTTTGAATATCCCAATCTGACAACAGTTCCTCTAAACTCATTTGGTTTTATTACCTCTTCTGTAATATCGGATTTGAGTCTGGCTATGAATTCCATGGCTATTGGAGTTTTTGGATTTTTAAAAAGCTCTTCTACAGTACTTATTTCCACAATACTTCCATCTTTAATGATTGCAACTCTATCACATATTTCCTTAATTACTTCCATTTGATGTGTAATTAGGACAATGGTCAGTCCAAATTCTTCTCTTATTTTTCCAAGCAAGTCTAATATAGACTTTGTAGTTTTAGGATCCAGTGCAGAAGTTCCTTCATCACTGAGTAGTATTTTAGGATTATTGGCTAAAGCTCTTGCAATGGCAACTCTCTGTTTTTGTCCACCACTAAGCTGTGAAGGATAAGCGTCTTTTTTGTCATTTAGTCCTACATAATCCAGCAGAGTATTTACTCTCATATCAATTTCATCTTTTGAAAAGCCTTCTAACTCCAATGGGAAGGCAATATTTTTATAAACGGATTTTTGAGATAACAAATTGAAATGTTGGAATATCATACCTATATTTTTTCTAAGCATTCTCAGCTTTTTCTTATCATAGTTGGTAATATCCTCTCCATCAATAAATATCCTTCCTCCAGTAGGCTCTTCCAATCTATTTATACAGCGGATCAATGTGGACTTTCCAGCTCCACTCAATCCTATAATCCCAAAGATCTCGCCTTTTTTGATTTCAAGGTTTATGTCTTTTAGTGCGTTAATTGTAGTTGTTCCATTTTCATAGACTTTTGATAGGTTTTCTAGTTTAATCAATAGTACTCCCCCTTCAAAATTAGTAATAAAAAAACCTCTTAAGAAAGAGGTTAAATAAAAAAACCTCTTAAGAAAGAGGTCTATACGCTCTTTCTTATCTTTCGGCTAAAATAGCCGCAGGAATTAGCACCTTGTGTTTACCTACAACACAGGTTGCCGGGTTTCATCGGGCCAGTCCCTCCACCACTCTGGATAAGAAAACAAATTATTCAATTGACACTTATTTTAATACCAATATTATATTTTGTCAACTAATTTTATTAATATTTTTAGATTTATTCTAACTTATTTTCAATCATACTTTGAATTTCTTGAGGAGTTCTGCCTTTTGCTTCGATTATTGGTACTGGTGGATTACTAAAACCAGTTTGTCTTTCGCTTAATGTATCTAAGCCCGATACCACAATAGCTTTGTATTCATCAGTACTTATATTATTTAAGTTTACACTCTTATTCAATGTATAAACATCATATCCGACCCTTTTTAAATGCTCAATAAAAGGTGTTAAAGTGTTTTCAACTACTACTTTGTTTTTCATTTTATCACCTCCGTTTAAAAATATTATTACCTTGTTTGTACATAATATTTATGATTTTTTTTGCCATGAATAAATCAATAGATTGGAGAGAGAATATTAAATGTAGCCAAAATAATAATGAAAGGAGTAATTTTATGGCACTAAAGAATACAATAAACTTGGGCAATATAAATCAAATGGAATTAAATCATATACGAGAAATTGTTGGACTTCATCAAAACATGGCTGTTAAATACGATTTCTACGCTAATCAGTGCCAAGATCCACAACTTAAGCAGTTATTTAAACAATCAGCACAAGATGCGGGAACTACAGCTAATAGCTTTATAAATTCATTGAGATAGGAGGGTAAATTAATGCTTAATGAAAGGGATATGGTAAATGATGCTATAGCTATGACTAAACAGAGTATTCAGTGCTATCAAAATGCTATAGTGGAATGTGCTAATCAACAACTTAGAAATACATTACAGCAATTGAGAAATGAAGCTGAGCAATTCCAATATCAATTATTCCAAATTGCTGAACAAAAAGGCTATTATAAACCATCTCCAATGGCAAAAGCTGATGACATTCAACAGGTAAAATCAGGATTAAGCAGTAGCCAAATGAGTATTAGATGATGATAATCTAGGCAAGGCAAGGAGTCCCTTGCCTAGATTCTTTATTTCGAATAATTTTTTAAGAAAGTTGTAAAATATAAAATTACAGACAATTTATACTAAAAAATTTTAAATACAGATAATAACATCCTCAGTTGCTGCTAATAATAATTACAAAACCTATAAAGGATGATTCAAGTGATATCCAAGAGTATTAGTGAAAATAAAAAACGTTTAATAGATAAATTTAATAATACTTCAGATTTTGTAACCTATGAATTCCAAAACCTTTCCAAGATAAAGATGATGATCTGTTACATTGAAGGATTTATAGATAGAAATATACTAGATAGGGATATATTAGAATCCTTAATACTAAATTTGAAAAGTCGCAAGGATATAAGAGATTTTATAATGACTTCAAAGATTAACGAAGTATATACAATAGATGAAGTGGTAAATGAGATTTTATATGGAAAAGCAGTGTTATTGGTTGAAGGTGAAAAAATAGGTTATGCCTTGGAATTAAACAAATGGGACAAAAGAGCAGTAGAACAGCCTCAGTCAGAATCAGTAGTTAGAGGACCTAAAGAGGGATTTATAGAGGATATTTCTGTAAATAAGGTTTTGTTGAGGAGAAAGATTAGAAATAACAATCTAGTATTTGAAGATTTGCGTTTAGGCAAGCAGACACAGACTACTGTAAGCCTAGCTTATATAAGAGGAATAGTAAATGAAGAAGTATTAAAGGAATTAAAGACGAGATTAGATAGAATAGATACAGACGCAATTCTTGAAAGTGCTGATATAGAAGAATTAATAGAAGAAAATCCCAAATCCTTAATGGAAACAGTAACTAATACGGAGAAACCAGATATTGTAGCTGCCAAAATTCTGGAAGGCAGAATAGCCATATTTATAGATGGAACTCCTCATGTGCTAATTGTACCTAGACTTTTTATAGAAGGGATTATGAGCAGTGAGGATTACTATATAAGGTCGTATTTCAGCTCGTTTTTGAGAATTCTGAGAACTATGGCTCTACTTATAACCATATATCTACCAGGTG
>Ga0134092_1001959_pt1 | contig 16697 bp, 17 predicted proteins | sample 3_6taG_FD_94454 | JGI IMG/M metagenome (GOLD analysis project Ga0134092, IMG submission 94454) | Switchgrass degrading microbial communities from high solid loading bioreactors in New Hampshire, USA - 3_6_20_6_A3 metaG | ecosystem: Engineered > Bioreactor > Semi-continuous > Anaerobic >... | reverse complement strand
TTCTAATGTCGAGTTCAGTCATGAAGTTTATGGTGAAGGCTTTTATAATTTTCTGCTGGAAGTGCCAAGACTTAGTGAAAGCTGCGACAGGATACCTGTTACCATATCGGAAAGACTATGCAGCAAAGAAAGACTTACTATAGGAACGATCATCGAAGTGGAGGGCCAGTTCCGTTCCTACAACAGCTACAACAGCGAAGGCAATAAGCTGCTGCTTACGGTGTTTGCAAGGGACATAGTGTTTCTGGATGATGAAAAGAAAATCAAAAATCCAAATCAGATATATCTGAACGGGTTCATCTGTAAAAAGCCTATTTACAGGACGACACCTTTCGGCAGGGAGATAACCGATATCCTGCTGGCTGTCAACCGTCCATACAACAAGTCTGACTACATTCCGTGCATAGCATGGGGAAGAAATGCGAGATTTTCAGAGAAGCTTATGGTGGGCGATAATATCAAAATCTGGGGCAGGATCCAGAGCAGAGCATACCAGAAGAAGCTTGAATCAGGTGAGGTCATTAATAAAGTGGCATATGAAGTCTCTATCTCCAAGATGGAGATTGCGGGAACCGAAAGGCATTCAGCTGAAGAGAGCGGTGAAAGCAGTCAAGCATAACACATGGCCGGATGAATTTCCGGCCTTTATTTTTCTTCAAATGATTTCTGGAGTTCTTTTATGTTGTTCAGTACCACCATGCCTTTGATGCCTGTAAGCTGTTTGTTTTTGTCTGCAGCCACCTTTTTCAGTTCATAAATTGAGAAATCAAGCTTATCGCCTGTCGTCTTCTGCTCTTCATCAAGTGTATTCCTTAATATCGACCAGGATTTTTCCAGTGATTCCTTATCCTTTTCCACCTGCTCCCAGTTGTTTTTGTCTGATTCGAGTATCATGTTTCTTGCGTAGTATATCATCCTTTTTACTTCCGGTGACATTCTGAGGCGGTATAAGGAATAAAGATCGGGTACATGGGAGTACAGCCTGTTGGCCGCTGTCAGCACCTTGACCTGATCCTTTGATTCGATCGTGGTCGTAAGAGTGTTGAGGGCATTGTCGAAGTTATCCATCAGCTTCATATCGGCACCTTTTTTTGCGATCTCCGGCATCAGCTCATTCCATTGATAGTGAAGGCTGCTTATGATTTGCTCTATCTGTGACCACTTATCGGCAGGCTGCTGTTCATCCTGCTGTTTTTCCTGTTTTTGACCGTCCTGTTGTTTACTCTTTTTGGCATCCTTTTGCTGACTGTCGTCCTGTTGATTGCCGTTTTGCTGAGAGTCCTCCTGTTTGCTGTTCTGCTGGCCGTCCTGCTGCTTATTGTCCTGTTGCTTGTTTTGCTCCTGCTGGCCGCCCTGCTTATCCTTCTCTTCGGTTTTCTTCTCCTGACGGCTCTGTTTGTCTGCCGAATCCTCAGCCTTAACACTTGGCCCCCCTAAAGCTTCAAAAATACTTTCTATCTGTTCATCTATCTTTTTAAGCTTTTCTGACTCCTTTTCCTCCTTTTTTTTATCCTCCATAGCCTGCAGCTGCATATCGTTCTGCTGCTGATTGCCTGATGAACATCCTGACAATAATGATGACATGGAGAAAATCAGAAAAGCCAGTACGATGCTTACGGATGAATTATTGCCACGCAACGCTTACACCTCCAGAAACAATATGACGGCAGTTCTATTATAGGTAAAAAATTAAATATTCATTCAGACAGGTTTATTTCATATTGCTTCAGGAACCGTCCTGTGTATTACATACATTGAAAAAATTACATAAAGGTATTCTTAAAGTTTTGTCCAAATTTAATTACAGAATGGTGTATACTATCCTTATACAAACGACAAAGGGGATCAAAATGAGTCTTACGGTAAATTTGTGGTCAAGAAAGGCAGGGGAATTGAAAAAATTCCTTGAATGCTTTTATGAAAATGAAGTCGAATTCGCGGACAGTGAAGAAGGCTGGTTCTGCAAATATGACAGGCCTCTTGAAGCAGTGGATTTAATCAGTGCCGTTATTGACAACGCCGATAAGTTCCAGATAGTCATATGTATACAGCTTGGTGAAGGACAGTACTATCATGTGACTCCGGCGAACCATAATGAAATAATTAAGGACATCTTTCTGCTTTTCTACAACGAAAATAAATTGTACTGTAATTAGCTATAGCACAGGATAAATCTAAACATTTCCGAAAATATCTTCCGGAGATCATAGGATGTCGGTCTGACCATCGGGCTGTCCTGATCAGAACGCAATCGGGGTACAGGTAAAAATGTCTATATCCTGATGCGGTGCTGTCCATCTGCGGTCTGTCCAAAGTCTCTTTTCATAATTTTTTCTAAACGAATCTTGTATACAATAAACGTTTTGTATATAATAGACGTGGCTGAAATGCCTGATATAAGCTGATATTAGAACCTGGTGATAAGTATATCAGAGTAAACATATCAAATCCGGGCAAAATAAAAACAAGCATATTCTTATATGAAAGGGGTCTTATAATTGAAATTTCTTGAACAAATCAGTGAACGTGCAAGGAAGGATATCAAAACGATAGTACTGCCTGAAAGTTCTGATATAAGGACTATCAAAGCAGCTGCGATGGTGCAGGAGAAGGGCATAGCCAGGATAGTGCTTGTCGGTAAGGAACAGGAGATCAAAAAGCTGGCCGGCGATCTGGATATTTCGAAAGCAATAATTGTCGACCCTGAAACTTCACCTGATTTCGATAAATACGCAAATACACTGTATGAACTCAGAAAGGCAAAGGGAATGACTCCGGAGAAAGCACGCGAAGTCATAAAGGATGAGCTTTACTGGGGAGTAATGATGGTAAAGATGGGAGATGCCGACGGAATGGTGGCAGGCGCTGCTCATTCCACAGCTGATACGCTGAGGCCTGCACTGCAGATCCTCAAAACAGCTCCCGGCACCAAGCTTGTTTCGTCGTTCTTCGTAATGGAAGTTCCGGATTGTGAATATGGCAGCAACGGTACATTTATATACGCTGACAGCGGTCTTGTTGAAAATCCGAATGCCGATGAACTTTCCGAAATAGCGATATCATCGGCAAGAACCTTCAAAAACCTGGTTCAGGATGAGCCCGTTGTCGCTATGCTGTCATACTCAACATACGGAAGTGCAAAGAGCGAACTCACACAGAAGGTTATAGATGCCACAAAACTTGCGAAGGAAAAGGCACCTGATCTGCTGATCGACGGAGAGCTGCAGGTTGATGCTGCGATCGTTCCGTCTGTTGGTGCATCCAAGGCAAAGGGAAGCCCTGTGGCCGGGAAAGCAAATGTACTCATATTCCCGGATCTCAACTGCGGCAATATAGCATACAAGCTCACACAGAGACTGGCAAAGGCTGAGGCCTACGGACCAATAACACAGGGCATCGCAAAACCTGTCAACGATCTGTCAAGAGGCTGCTCGGCAGAGGATATCGTTGGCGTAATCGCAATAACTGCAGTTCAGGCACAGGCAAAGTAAGATAGACAGACAATAGCAAAGGAGACAGACAGATGAAAATATTAGTTATCAATACCGGCAGTTCATCACTCAAATACCAGCTGATCGATATGGAGAATGAGGCTGTCCTGGCGAAGGGGCTTTGTGACCGTATAGGTATAGACAACTCATTTATAAAGCATACCAGGACAGGCAGCGACACCATTATCATAGATACAGAACTGAAGAACCACAAGGATGCGATCAAGCAGGTTCTGGACGTTCTGACAAATGAAAATACAGGTGTAATAAGGGATATGTCCGAAATATCCGCAGTGGGTCACCGTGTAGTGCACGGCGGAGAAAAATTCCATGATTCCGTGGTAATAGACGAAAATGTAATGCAGGCAATCAGGGACTGCATAGACCTGGCTCCGCTCCATAATCCGCCGAACATAGTCGGAATAGAAGCATGCCGTCAAATAATGCCTGACACGCCAATGGTAGCGGTATTTGACACGGCATTCCATCAGACACTTCCCAAATATGCATATATGTATGCGCTGCCTTATGAAGTATATGAGAAATATGGCGTAAGGAAATATGGTTTCCACGGAACATCACACAAATATGTGGCAGAAAGGGCAGCTGTCATGCTGGGCAAACCGCTGGAAGAGCTGAAGCTGATAACCTGTCATTTGGGCAACGGTGCCAGCATCTGCGCGGTCGAGTTCGGAAAATCCGTTGAGACCAGTATGGGCTTCACTCCTCTTGACGGCCTTGCGATGGGTACAAGAAGCGGTACTGTTGACCCTGCAGTTGTGAAGTTCCTTATGGAGACAAAGAACATGAGCCTTAAAGAGGTAGATGAGTATCTCAACAAGAAGTCCGGCGTCCTGGGAATATCCGGTGTAAGCAGTGACTTCAGGGATCTTGAGGCAGCTGTCGATGAAGGAAATGAGAGAGCAAAACTGGCTCTTGATATATTCTGCTACAGAGTCAAGAAGTATATAGGCAAATATGCTGCTGTCATGAATGGTGTAGACGCTGTAGTATTTACTGCAGGAATAGGTGAAAACAATCCGCTGGTTCGTAAGCTGTCAACTGACAATATGGATTATCTTGGCATCAGGATCGATCCCGAAAAGAATAATGTCAAAGGACAGGAAAAAGACATCAGTGCAGATGACGCAAAAGTAAGGACTTTGGTCATACCGACCAATGAAGAGCTCGCGATAGCAAGGGAGACACTGAAGCTGACAGCGAAATAATCGCCTTGACAATACTGGCATTAGTTAGTATAATATCATTTGTCGCGAATTTAAGGGGTATCGCTTATGAAGGTTGATGTATCAGATATATTATTGATAAACGGGGCTTCCAGGAAGTTCAGCTTCGTTGGCGAGCCGCCGGTCAGAGTGCCATCAGATGGATGTGCCATTGATGGGGATATTTCTGTGACCGGTACTGTGACCAACAATAAGGGTATCCTGCATCTCGACGCAAGCCTTGAGGCAGTCTGCAAAAGCGAGTGCTACAGATGTCTGAAAGAAGTCAGGAGCACACTCAGGCTGAAAATTGAGGAAGACTTTGTAAACAGAGCAGATGCCGAACAGACAGATATGTATCCTTTTGAAGGGAAAGTACTTGACATTGGCAAGGCTGTAAATGATAATATTATTTTGAACCTTCCGATGAAGCATTTGTGTTCCGACCAATGCAAGGGATTATGCAGCAAATGCGGTGTAAATCTGAACGAGGTTCAGTGTGATTGTGTCGATGATACGATCGATCCACGCTTGGAAGGTCTGAACAATTTTTTTAAGAAATCGTGACATACGCTTTTCAGGGAGGTGTTAGAATATGGCAAACCCAAAACGTAAATGGTCCAAAGCCAGAACAGGTAAAAGAAGATCCCAGTGGAAGCTGTCTCAGCCTAACCTGGTCAGCTGCCCGCAGTGTCATACGTTGAGAGTTCCCCACGTCGTTTGCAAAGAATGTGGGTATTATGATGGAAGGGAAGTCCTCAAGGCTGAAGCAAAGTAATATCAGCTTTGCTGTAAGCTATCGGTGCTGTAACGACGAAAAAGGCTGTCTTGATAAGACAGCCTTTTTAAGTATTGGCTGACGTTACAGGTACAGCCTGTAAGTGTCGGGATTCGGAAAGAAAGCAGGAACGATGAAAAGGAACATTATTATTGATAAGGTACGGCCGGACAGCGCTGCAATGGATGCAGGCATAGAACCGGGCGATATTCTGCTGGCGGTAAACGGACAGCAGATTACTGATATATTTGATTACCGTTTTCTGACGGCAGACAGCAATCTGCTTGTGGAAGTAAAGAAGCAGAACGGCGATATATGGGAAATCGAAATTGAAAAAGATGAATATGAAGACCTCGGCATTGAGTTCAGCGAGCCTTTGATCACTGAAGCAAAGCATTGTGTCAACAAATGCGTGTTTTGCTTCATCGATCAGCTTCCGAAAGGGATGAGGGAGACTGTTTACTTCAAGGATGATGATTCAAGACTCTCTTTCCTGACAGGGAATTATGTCACGCTGACCAATATGAAACGGGATGAACTTGACAGGATCATCCGGTACAGGATGACCCCCGTGAATGTTTCAGTCCACACCACAAATCCCGAGCTCAGGATCAGGATGCTTGGCAACCGGCATGCCGGAGATGTGCTGGATAAAATCAGGATACTTACTGACGGCGGCATAGATGTAAATGCTCAGATAGTTCTGTGCAAGGGTTTGAACGACGGCGATGAACTGGACAGGACGATAAAAGACCTTACAGATCTGTACCCTGGAGTTGCAAGCATATCGGTGGTGCCTGTCGGACTGACAAAATGGAGGGAAGGCCTGTATCCCCTTGAACCATTTTCTGCAGCCGAATCAGAATGTGTTTTGGCACAGGTGGGCCGGTGGCAGGACAAGCTGTTAAAGAAACACGGAGTGAGGATTGTTTATCTTGCGGATGAATTTTATATCAAAGCAGGAGCAGAACTTCCTCCATATGAAGAATATGAAGGTTTTCCCCAGATAGAAAATGGGGTTGGCCTTATGACGCTTTTTAAGCATGAATTCCATAAATATTTGCGTACTCATGCAAAAAAGCTCGGTCAGAAGCTGCAGAGACAGCCTGCCAGAAATGTGAGCATCGCTACGGGCTGCTGTGCTGTTGGGCATATAAGCGAACTGGCGCAGGTACTGGAAAAAAGGTATAATAATTTAAAGATAAACGTATACGCTATAGAAAATGAATTTTTTGGAGAGAATGTCACGGTGACGGGACTTCTTACCGGCAGTGACATATCACGGCAGCTGAAAGAAAGGGAACTCGGAAGCGAACTGCTGATTTCGAGGAGCATGCTGAAATCAGGAGAAGAAATATTTCTGGATGATTATACAGTGGCGGAACTGAGCAGCAGCCTTGGCGTAAAAGTAACTGTCGTTGAAAATGACGGAGCCGATTTCATAAAAAAAATAACCGGCATCAGACAGAGAAAGGAGTGACTTGTTTGGCTAAACCGGTTGTAGCAGTCGTGGGCAGGCCGAATGTCGGCAAATCCACCTTTTTCAATTATATTTGCGGCAAAAGGATCTCCATAGTGGAAGACACCCCGGGAGTTACAAGGGACAGGATTTATGCTGAAGCCGAATGGAGGAACAGAAAGTTCACTCTGATCGATACAGGAGGCATCGAGCCGTATTCTCAGGACAAGATCCTCCAGCAGATGCGCAGGCAGGCCGAAATAGCCATTGAAATGGCGAATGTAATAGTATTCATGGTAGATGCCAAGGATGGCATGACTGCATCGGACAAGGAAATAGCAACGATGCTCAGAAAGTCGAACAAGCCTGTAATTCTGGTGGCAAACAAAGTAGACAATATAGGAGAACCGCCGCCGGAAATATATGAATTCTATAATCTGGCAATGGGCGATGTCATACCGGTATCGTCCGTCCACGGACTGGGTATGGGCGATCTGCTTGACATGATATTCAGCTATTTTCCGGATGAAAATGAAGAGGATTATGATGAAGACGTTATAAAAGTAGCAGTGGTAGGCAAACCCAATGCCGGCAAATCTTCTCTCATCAACAGGATAATCGGAGAGGACCGGGTCATCGTCAGTGATATCCCGGGAACGACAAGGGATGCCATTGATACATATCTGGAGCGTGACGGTGACAAATTCGTGCTGATCGACACGGCCGGAATCCGCAGGCAAAGCAAAATAACTGAAAACATAGAGAGATACAGTGCGATCAGGTCATGGTCAGCCATAGAACGGTCAGATGTGTGCGTTATAATGATAGATGCCCAGGAGGGCGTTACCGAGCAGGATACGAAAATAGCCGGCTATGCCCACGAGCAGGGTAAAGCATCGGTCATTGTTATAAACAAGTGGGATTTGGTGGAGAAGGAAACAGGAACACTGGAGGAGTACCGGAAGCAGGTGTACGAGAAGCTCGGCTTTATGCAGTACGCCCCCGTTCTGTTCATATCTGCCAAAACAGGGCAGAGGGCCGGAAAGGTTCTGGAACTTGTTAAATTCGTATTCGAGCAGGCTTCTTTGAGGATATCCACCGGTATGTTCAATGACCTGCTCAGTGAGGCCGTTGCATTGGTACAGCCTCCGTCAGACAAGGGCAAGAGGCTCAAGCTGTATTATGGTACACAGTCCGCAGTAAGGCCGCCTACGTTTATTCTTTTCGTAAATGACAAGGAACTGTTCCATTATTCATATGAAAGATATATTGAAAACCAGCTCAGAAAAAGCTACGGTTTTGAGGGCACGCCAATAAGGATTGTACCCAGGGAACGGAACGAAGACTGATTACATTGGAGGAATGTGCGGATGTATTTACGGCTGGCACTGGCAGCGACAGCGGGGTATCTGTTGGGGAGCCTGAACACATCGCTGATCGTAGGGAAATTTTACAGCACAGACGTCAGGAAACACGGCAGCGGCAATGCCGGCATGACGAATACACTCAGGACGCTGGGTAAAAAAGCTGCATTGTTTGTAATCCTGGGTGACGTTCTGAAGGGTATCCTGGCCTATATTTCAGGCTGTTACATATACGGAGATCAGACCGGAGGGCTGCTTGGCGGAACAGCATGTATTCTGGGCCATATCTGGCCTGTCTTTTTCGGATTCAAGGGCGGCAAGGGAGTTCTTACGGCATTTGCAGTTCTGCTGATGTTCGATTTGCCGATAGCGCTTGGTCTGTTTCTTGTATTCATATTGATAGTGCTGCTGACAAGATATGTATCACTGGGATCGATCACAGCTGCCATATTGTTTCCCGTTATTGCAGCGGTTTTGGGAAGGGATGCACAGACGCTGGTTTTTTCCTCAATAATTGCAGCTTTGGTTATCCTGAAGCATCATGCGAATATCAGAAGACTGCTGAATGGTACTGAATCAAAGTTTTCACTTAAAAAGAACACGTAGATCGGAGGATGAATGAACATGAATATTTCCGTCCTAGGAGCCGGAAGCATGGGTACAGCCGTTTCTGTTCTTCTGGCCGGCAACGGACATTTGGTGAAAATGTGGACTCCGTTCCTCGATGAGATGGAAATGATCAGAAACTTCCGGGAGCAGAAGGATAAGCTCCCTGGTGTGATCATACCTGAAAATGTGTTTTGTACCGACGATCTTGAAGAAGTTTTGCTGTTTTCAGATATTTGTGTTTTCGTCATACCCTCGCAAAAGATAAGAGAGAATGCCAGAGCTATTGCTTCCATGAAAAGCAAACTCAGGGTGATCAGCTGTTTTTCAAAGGGACTTGAAAAGGATACCGGACTGCGCATGTCCGAAGTCATCAATCAGGAACTGCCTGACGCCACAGTCGTTGCCATGTCCGGACCGTGCCATGCAGAGGAGCTTTCAAAGGGTATACCCACCGCATATGTGGCAGCCTCTGAAAACCGTCAGGCTGCTGAGCTGATACAGGATGTTTTCATGTCACCGCGCTTTCGGGTGTATACCAATCCTGATATCATAGGCGTGGAACTTGGCGGTGCGGTAAAAAACGTAATAGCGTTGTGTGCCGGCATATCGGATGGACTCGGATACGGAGACAATACAAAGGCTGCTTTGATGACCAGAGGCATTGCCGAGATATCTCGCCTTGGGACTGCGATAGGAGCAAAAAGGCAGACTTTTTCAGGTCTGGCCGGTATCGGTGATCTTATAGTGACTTGTACCAGCATGCACAGCAGAAACAGGAGGGCAGGCATACTTATAGGCCAGGGGAAGCCCGTAGCTCAGGCACTGGAGGAAGTTAAAATGGTGGTGGAAGGATATTATACCACCGAACCGGTTTATAAGCTGTCAAAGAAGCTGAGTATCGCCATGCCTATTACAAACGAAGCATATGAGATCCTTTATAACGGAAAGGAACCTGTAAAAGCCGTATCAGCCCTTATGAGCAGAGATAAGAAGCAGGAACTGGATGCAAATGATCCGGCTGATATCTGGTGAGTCGGTTTAAATTAAGCTGAACGTAAATTCGATCAAACGATAAATGTAGCAAATAAAGCTTGATTAACATAATATGGTATATGTATAAGGACCGGAGGTATCATTATGAACGGATACGGATGGGGCGGGAGACTGCTCCTGGGTCATGGTTCGATGCATATACCTTGTTTTTATTTTAAGCCTGCGGCAAATGCCGCATGTCCATACAGACACAATTCGGCATATGCGGTTCTCAAGGCGGGGCCGGATTACCCCGGTATAACCGGGATCGTGACCTTTACGGCTGTACCTGGCGGTGTGATGGTCTGTGCCGATGTAAGAGGTTTGCCGCCATACAGGCCTGCAAGCGGGGACAGTGCCCCGATAGGACCTTTCGGCTTCCATATCCATGAGGGCGGTATGTGTGAGATCGGAGACCCGGATAAGCCCTTCGAAGGCTGCGGGGGACACTGGAACCCGACAAACCAGCCTCATGGCAACCATGCGGGCGATTTTCCCGTGCTTGTGGCGAATAACGGATGGGCCAGAATGTGCTTTATTACGGACCGCTTTACTGTGGATGATATAATCGGCAGGTCGGTCATGATCCATGAAAACCCTGATGATTACCGGTCACAGCCTTCCGGAAATTCAGGAAAGCGCATTGCATGCGGCACCATCATACCGTGGAATCAAACCGGCAGAATTATTTGATACTGTAACTTCAGATGAGTTCATTTCAGAAATAGTAAAGCCGGCATTACGCCGGCCTGATTACTTCTGAAGGAATCTGTCCATTAGTGTATGGCCTTCATTTATGAAAATGCCAGTTTTTTGTGCCTGGAACTCGTCATAGCCTGCAAGTCCGGAAGGCTTATGGCTGCTTTTTCGGTATATGATATACGGGACCGGTTCAGGCGTATGGGTCCTCAGTGAAAGCGGCGTGGGATGATCGGGCAGCACGAGGATGCTGTAATCGTCATATGCTGCAAGTCCCTCGAGCAAAGTTCCCACAACAAGCTTATCGATCAGTTCTATGGATCTGACCTTGTTTTCTGTTTCAAACCTGTGGCCGCATTCGTCGGGAGCTTCGATATGTACATAAACAAAATCCTTACCCTTTTTCAGTTCATTCAGTGCAGCCTCTGCCTTGCCTTTAAAGTTGGTGTTTATATTACCTGTCGCGCCCTCCACATCTACTGGTTCCAGACCGGCGCAGATGCCTATGCCCTTTATAAGATCCACGGCAGATACTACTGAGCCTTCAATGCCATACTTCTCTGTAAACTTCGGTATCGCCGGTTTCCTGCCTTCACCCCACAGCCAAATGGAGTTGGCGGGACGCATGCCGCGGGATAACCTGGACTTGTTGACGGGATGGTCCTTAAGGATCTGCCAGCTTTTTTTCTGCAGTGTCATCAGAACATCGCTGAAATCACCTGAAGGCAGATAAGTCTTTATATTCTTCTCCAGAATGTCATGGGGCGGTGTCATTTTCCGCACACCTTTACCATTATGCCAGACCATGCAGTGCCTGTAACTGATTCCCGGATGGAAGCTTATTTCATCAGTTCCAAGCTGCCGGTTTAGTTCACGCATCAGTATACCGGCTTCTTCTGTCGAGATCTCATCAGCACTGTAATCGATCATCACTGCATCTTCATAATCCCCGCAGATTCCCAGTGTGACAAGGTTGCACCTGAAAGCAAGGTCTGTTTCGGAGAGTTCTACACCCATGCTGACTGCTTCAAGAGGTGACCGTCCCGTATAATATTTTTTAGGATCGTAACCCATAACAGATAAGTTGGCGGCATCGCTTCCCGGCGGTATTCCTTCCGGAATGGTTCTTACCATCCCTGTTTCTCCGTTGGCGGCAAGAAAGTCTATATTGGGCTTATCCGCGCATTGCAGCGGTGTCCTGTTTCCAAGCTGGGGCATTCGGTAATCCGCCATTCCGTCGCCCAGGACTACGACATATTTCATACGCTGTCATATCTCCATTCTGTTAAAATACGTGCATACCCGTGTACGGTTCACTTAACATATTATATCAAACCGGAGCAATTAAGCAAGAAAATCATGGAAAGGATAGAAATTGATTATGCATAATTCTTTTTATATAATATAAACATATAATTGTCCTGAGGACAATTATGGCTGAGATGCCGGAACAATCCTGGAGATTCTGATGAAACGCGTCAAATCTGTTTTTGCGCTGATAGTTGCTGTCCTGATCTGGGCAGCTGCAATTATTTATATTGATTCAAAGCTGCTGGATAACATCACTGATACAGCACAGCACAGCTCCGGAACAGGGGCTGATTCATATTTATCCGGCAGGGGTATGAATGATGAGGACCCGGATGATGCCGGCTCAGACCGGGTGGATGCAGAAGATGTATATGCCGGCAGTGAAGTACTGAAATCTTACGAGGATGTGCCGGTCAGCTGCAATACGGCTGAATACGATATCAGAGTCAGACTTTGTGAAGACAGCAGCAATCGGACATTCATAAGGCTTGAATACTACAGGGATGGGATCACTGAGATTAATGAGCTTGATGAAGAGCAGATCCCTGAATTAAGGGCTGCACAGCATTCGATCGGACAGGCGCTGCTGAATCCTGTATGGGGTCAGCTTTATCTTCTGGTCAGCGGAGAACCGGTTGGTGGATATTTTAAATCATGCTTCTATGTGGTTGACCTGACCGATATGTCACTGGAAAGGATTTTTTCACATGCTGCCCGCTGCGGTCCGATGTCATTCAACAGTAACTTCAGCATGCTGGCTTACGGTATTTCGGCTCCTGCAGGCATGGATGATTATAAGGAAAATGAGTTCATTGAGATATTTGACTGCGAGAATGTCCGGTATCTGGTAAAGGAAAGCAGAAAACAGGATGGGGCGCTGATTGGGTCGGACATAGATCTGGACTTTATATTCGGTTATAAATTCGATGGCTGGAGTTCAGCCGATATTGTCAAACTGAGCCGGGTTTCACAGGCTGAAGGTGATACCGGCTTCTTGCCCATTCGGACACCAGTGTATTATAATATTATAACTGATCTGTTGTATGATGCTGACGGTAAGATAATAAATCCGTACAAAGATGCCGGTATAAACGGGACCTCTGACGTTGATGGCAGCCCGGACGGGAATGCCGGTACAGAAAGTGGCAGCGGTATAACGGATGGAAATGCTTTTGACGGATACGGTCAGGGTGGCGCAGGTAATGCAGAAAACGCGAAATCAGCTGAAAGTGAGCCGGTAAAGCTGTTGATGGATTTCTACTCATGTCTGGGATCAAAGAGCCGGTATCCCGAAGCCATGCGGATGCTGGACCAGGATTTCTCACTCAGACTGGGGATGCTCAGACAGTTTGGGATCGACAGGATTCAAAAGAGCGATATCGATGCTCATTATAATGAAAGCAATATAAACATGTTCGCGGATTTGCTCAGGACGGCCGCATTCGATCAATTGGTCAGTATACATGCAGTTGATGCAGGCAATGTGGTGATAAAATATTATCAGACACTTGAACTGTCAGCCGGAACTAAGAACAGGATGCTGTTGTCAGCGAGGATGGTAAGAAGACAGGATAACGGCTGGCGGATATTATTGATAGAGGATGGTAACCAATAATGCTTCATGCTTTTTCCAGATTTGAAAGGCTTGTAGGACGTAATGCAATAGAAAAACTCGAACAGTCGACGGTAGCTATATTCGGAGTGGGAGGCGTAGGCAGCTTCGTTGCTGAAGGACTGGCAAGAAGCGGTGTAGGCGGATTCATTCTTGTAGATGATGATCTCGTCTGTCTCACAAATCTGAACAGGCAGATACATGCCACCAGGAAAACCATCGGAAGGCCGAAGGTCGAAGTAATGAAAGAGAGGATTCTTGACATTAATCCGAAAGCTCAGGTCATTACACACCAGATTTTTTATCTTCCGGAGACAGCGGGACAGATCCTGGACGGCAGGATCGATTATATAGTTGATGCCATCGATACGGTTACGGCTAAGATCGACATCGTTGTCAGGGCCAAAGAAAAAGGAATACCTGTCATAAGCAGCATGGGTACAGGCAACAAGCTCGATCCTGAAAAGCTTATGATCACGGATATAAGCAAGACCCATACAGATCCGCTGGCACGGGTCATGAGGAAAGAGCTAAGGGACAGGGGGATAACCTCACTCAAGGTACTGTTCTCATCCGAAGTGCCTGCAGAAACGATAGACAATGAGCAGACAAGCTGCAGAGACTGTTGTGTATGTCCGAAGGGCGCTGAAAGGAAGTGTACCGACAGAAGAAGCATACCGGGAAGTACTTCATTCGTACCGCCTGTTGCCGGCTTGATTATCGCAGGAGAAGTGGTGCGGGATCTGACAGGCATCAAAAATGAGAAATAAAAAAGGATTTATTTAAAATAAACATAAACGGAATCGGGGAATAATCGATGTTTGAAAAAAGAATCGTAATTTTTACAGGCCATTTCGGAAGCGGAAAAACCGAAGTGGCCGTCAACTATGCTCTCAAAATGGCCGAGCAGGGAAAAAAGACGGCTATAGTGGACCTGGATATTGTCAATCCATTTTTCAGAACCGCTGATGTAAGAGAAAAGCTGGAGGATCAGGGCATCAAAGTCATAACACCGGTATATGCCAATACCAATGTGGATGTACCGTCGCTTCCGGCGGAAATAAGCGGCATGTTCGAGGACAGGAGCTATAATGTCGTACTGGATGTCGGAGGGGATGACCTGGGTGCAAGAGCAGTGTCAAGATACAGGGAACAGATAATCCGGGAAGATTATGTCCATTATTTTGTTGTAAATATTCGCCGGCCTATGACCAGGACCCCTGATGAAATTATAAAGATGATATATGAAATTCAGAGCAGTGCGGGAATAAATGTGGATATGCTGGTGAACAACGCCAATTTGCTTGGCTCCAGCACACCGGAGCTGCTGGCTGAGGCTTCGGGCGTACTCAGAACCGTAAGTGAAAGACTGGCGGTTCCGGTTGGATTAATTAGCGGCCTGGCAGATGTTTTGGATGGATATAAAGGTGATGAGGGTATAGAAAGACTCCGTCTCAAAAAAAATATCAAACTGCCGTGGGAGCAGTAATGGTCTGTATTTTTATGCATCGTTATACACGATTTTCAATGTATATTACTTGCAATCGAAAAAAATGAGATTTATAATAGTTAAAATCGCTTTAGAATGTGAGGTGCGATAATGGCAAAGGTTACTTTCAATGAAGATCGTTGTAAGGGCTGCAAACTTTGCGTTTCTGTATGCCCGAAGAAAATAGTCTTTATGGATGAAGGGAAGCTTAACCTGAAAGGTTTCCATCCGGCCACTGTAACGGAAATGGATAAGTGTATCGGATGTGCCTTTTGTGCAACGATTTGTCCTGACTGTGTCATAGTAGTTGAGAAATGATAGGGGGATAAGATAAATGGGAGAAAAAATACTTATGAAAGGTAACGAGGCCATTGCCGAGGCCGCATTGCGGGCTGGCTGCAGGCATTATTTCGGTTACCCGATAACACCTCAGACAGAAGTGGCTCATTATTTTGCCAAAAAAATGCGCGAGTACGGAGGCACTTTCATCCAGGCTGAAAGTGAAATAGCAGCCATGAATATGGTATACGGCGCTGCGAGTGCAGGGGCGAGGGTATTGACGTCATCCTCAAGTCCGGGCATCAGTCTTAAGCAGGAGGCGATTTCATATGCGGCATGTGCCGAACTTCCTGCAGTTATCGTCAACATTGTCAGAGCCGGCCCGGGACTCGGCGGCATCCTTGCATCACAGTGTGATTATTTCCAGGCTACAAAGGGCGGAGGCCACGGCGATTACAGGATGGTCGTACTGGCTCCGAGCAGTGTGCAGGAACTGTATGAGCTGGTGGTTGATGCATTCAATATAGCAGACAGGTATCGTACGCTCTGCATGATTATGGGCGACGGTATGCTGGGTCAGATGATGGAAGCTGTCGAATTCAGGGATCATGAAGAAATATATAAGGCGGATAAAAGCTGGGCTGTTACAGGAACGGGCATGAACAGGGAGCATAATATCATCACCTCGATTTATATAGACCCTGAAGTGCTGGAAAAACATAACCTGAAGCTGCAGGCAAAATACAGGATGATCGCTGAAAATGAGACGAGAGTAGAAACATACAACTGTGACGATGCTGATATCATAGTTGCAGCATACGGAACTGTTTCAAGGATAATAAAGAATGTTATAAAGACGGCACAAAAGGAAGGAATAAAGGTTGGACTTATCAGACCGATAACGCTGTGGCCTTTCCCGACAGCTGCCTTTGAAAAATATGCGGAAGTCCCGAAGGCTTTCCTTTCGGTAGAAATGAGCGCCGGCCAGATGGTAGAGGATGTCAGGCTTGCAGTTAACGGAAAAAGGCCGGTTTACTTCCATGGCAGGATGGGCGGCATGATACCGACCCAGAAGGAAATATTGGACAAAATCAAGGAAATTTTGAAGTAAAGGGGAATGGACGATGGCTATAGTATTTCAGAGGCCGCATGCCTTGAAAGAGACACAGATGCATTACTGCCCGGGCTGTACGCACGGGATAATTCACCGTCTTATAGCAGAAGTAATAGATGAACTGGGAATAGAGGGGAAAACCATAGGAGTTTCTCCCGTCGGCTGTGCATACAACAACTATCTGTATTTCAACTGTGACATGGTACAGGCTGCCCATGGCAGGGCTCCGGCCGT
>Ga0134092_1001957_pt1 | contig 16705 bp, 5 predicted proteins | sample 3_6taG_FD_94454 | JGI IMG/M metagenome (GOLD analysis project Ga0134092, IMG submission 94454) | Switchgrass degrading microbial communities from high solid loading bioreactors in New Hampshire, USA - 3_6_20_6_A3 metaG | ecosystem: Engineered > Bioreactor > Semi-continuous > Anaerobic > Digestate... | reverse complement strand
GAATTAATACTGGAAGGTCAGAGAAAATGCTTCTTGCCTTTATTAGAGAGGTATCAGGATCATGACCTTAACCCATGCAATGAGAAATTGGAAAGTATTCAAAAGAGCATTATTGAACATTATTTTTATAAAATCTTAGTGGATGGAAAATTTTCAGGAGCTGTATAAGTTTGTGCTGAATTTTTCACCAAAGACACATAGATTTGAGGGAGGACTATGAAATGGAATGCAAGAGCTTGGAGGAAGTTCGAAACAATATTGATAAAATTGATAACCAAATAGTTAAGCTTATTGCTGAAAGGGGTTTGTTTGTAAAACAGGCATCAAAATTCAAAAAAGACAGCAGCGATGTTAAAGCTCCCCAAAGAGTAGAAGCAGTTATTCAAAAAGTGAGGACTTTGGCAGCAGAGTATGGTGCAAATCCCGACATGGTAGAAAAGATATACAGAGTCATGATTGAAGGTTTTATAAACATGGAAATGGATGAATTTAAGAATAGTAAAGGATTTTAAGGAGATATTTTTATATGTGGTAAGTAAGGCTATACTTAACCTTTTCAGAAATATGAGGACTTAAAATATTCAATTTTTAGGAGAATTTATAGCGTAATTGATAGGCTAAAAAACAAAGATTTCAAAAAGTAACCGAAAAAAATGCAAATATTAAAACCAAAACGGATCTTTTGAGAGATTTGCTGATTGAAATATAAAAAGTAATCCTTAAATTAAAACAAAAATTTCCGATGTTGTTTCTCTGCGTGAAACTGATTTTCGGAAGTGAAAAAAGCACAGAAATTGTTCAGTGACTATTATGGAATGGAAAAAATTAAGGTTAATTGAAGAAGCGATAGATACCAAAAAAAATGATTTTATTGACTTTGTTCCAATGAAATCAATTTTTTTTTATCGAACTTATGGAGATTGTATGAATTAAGTGTTATAATTTATACTGTAAGTTCTTGAAAAACATTTTCACTTCATGTATAAATCCCTCCGAATGTAATGTTTCAGAACTTATGACACAAATATATATTTTTTTTGCGTTTAATGTTTTATTTAAGTATTTTATGGGGGTAATGTATAATGAAAAGAAAAATGAATAAGGGCTTAGCAGTATTAATTATTGCTTTTATGTTAGTCAATTCGGTAATAAACTGCGCAGCCGCTTCTGAAAATGACAATGCAGGGGAGTATTTCAACATCTTTGGTGACAATTCCACAAGCCAATCTGACATTGATACAGTAGAAAATCCCAAAATTTCCGATGGCATAAACAGTACATACTTTTCAGAAAGCTTTGACGGGAATAAAAAAGATATAATACTGCCTTTGGTAACGGAAGGAAAACAAAGCGAAGATTTTTCACCCTTAAAAGAACCTGTCACAGTAACAACTCAAGTTTTTGATAAATCTTTTCAATTAAGTGATGAAATAACAACTAATTCATTCTCTGTAATGTCCATCCCTTTAGGTGCAATTCCCGTTAATGAAGGTGAAATAAAAATTCTGAATGATGAAATGAGTGAAGAAAAATTTTCGAGCTACACTTTCGTATTTACACCTTCAACTACCGGCTGCTATAAAATAACAGCAACAGGTCCTGAAATTCCCTACATATACGTTTATGACAGTGAGTACAATAGCCTGGGATGGAACCGTACATATCCAAAAATGAATGATTCTGTAGCGGCAAAGTTAATTAAAAATCAACAGTATATAATAAACTTGTATAGTGTAAGTTTTAACTATGCTACTGAATTGTCAATAAACAAATACGAGTCCGCATCAAATAATATTACTTATACCTTCGTTGACAATACATATACCGCAGATGAAAACGCTTCGGTAATAGTGACAGTCCCTTATATAGGAGCAGATATTTTATACGGGGTATTGGGAAGAGATATACTCATCGAAGCCAGACTTTTAAAAGACGGAGTATTGATAGACTCAATTGATGAAATTCCATCAGACTGTATAAAGGGAGCAACAGGAACTCCCGACGACAATATGTTGCAATTTGTATGTGAATTCGGGAAAAAGGTTGAACATGGAGAATATACCATTGAAATAACCTGTAAAGATATTTCGGGTAACATAGTTATAGATACCTGTGAAAGTGCAATAACAATAGGAAATCCGGTATTGGTTTACATGCCCACCGATAGTGTGGTGTATACCGCAGATTCTTCTAATGATCAAAGAGTATATTTTAAAGATGTAAATACCGATAGAGGAAAATTCTTAGTGTTTGACGGTGATAAAATAATCGGAACAAGTAATTCTGTATATATTTATAGTACCACAATTAGTTATGATGACTTTTTTTCGACTTACAGCATTATAGATGGTGACTATGACTATAATAAATTTGAAAAAACTTTATATTATTGCAATATACCTTCCATAAATCTCAATGAAGTTTCAAAAAAAGGTAATAGTTACAATATAAAGCTTGTGACCGGGGTTTCGGAATATGATACCACTGCAAGATTAATACCTACAGATGTATTAATCCTCAATTATGCTCTCGGTAGCGGGCTTTATGACTCGGCTAACAATTTTAAAGTATATACGCAATTTTACAATATAAAAAATATAAACATGGATGATATTTCTGTTGAATTGATAGACTTATACGGAAATGTTGTAGCCAGAAAGACTGACTATATCTGCTACAGTGCGATAAACAACCAAAATCAGGCTTATTTGCAATTTAATATGCTTATTGAAAAGCCTTTGGAAGCCTACAAGAATTATAGCTTAAAAATCAGTTATCCGGATGAGTTTTATACAAATGTAAAAAGCTCATACATAACAGCTTATTCCGGAAGCGATTATTTAAGTCTCAGGACTCCGGAAGTATTGGACGCAGAAAAAACAATTATAAGTGTTTTGACATATAACGTAAATTCCTGGCAGGAATACGACGTAGTTTTAAACAGGATAAATAACGGTTTGGAATTTCCTATTGCAGAGCTATCCAAAGTAAAGCCCGACGGATACGGTACCTTTGTATTGGATTTTTCAAAGGATGCGAAAAGTTCTCTTCTGATTCCAGGAGAAGAATACAGCATTGTATTTTCATATAAATCCTCTTATGACAATTACACTCAATATGAAAGAGCAAGCTTTAAAGTACCGGCCAAGGATTATACTTCCGTTGGGGACAAAAACGTTATATTTAATCCTCCGGTAATTCCGGAAACAATCACAGAAACCGAATTTACAATCAGCGGGTATGAGATTGAAAACGGAATTATAGGTGCCGGCAATGAAAACATTAATATTGAATTGGTGGCAGAAAACGAGGTTTACGGAGCCATTAAAAAAGATTCTATTAATAAAAGCTCATCGGTTTATAATGCAAATCCCAATTACAGCATGAGCCAGGTTACTATTACCGGTATACTGGAAGTAACTAAAAAATTAAAGGAAAATACACAGTACTACATAAGAATTAACGGAACGGATTATGAGTATTTCTACAATTCCCAGGAGAAGTTTATATACGGAGACATTAAAATAGATCACTATTGCTCCGAGGCTGAATTTAAAGAAGGTTCAAACTCAATTGTACATGAGATTTCCGAAAGAGAATCCCTTAAACTTAGTTGTACCTTTGTTAAAAACACTTCCGAAGATTTAAAACTTGTCATGAAAAATATTGATTCAGGAGAAGTAATAGAAGCAGGAAAATGGGATACAACTAAAAGTCATTTTAACGGGGAATGTAAGGATATTTCAATAACTGTTGATATGTCGGGATTTGATAAAAATGAAATATATGACTTGTACATAAAGGACGGAGAAGAAGAGTACTCCTTAAATAAGCATGTAAGAGTAATCGAGCCGATTAAAGCTTTCGGATTTACAGTGCAGGAAGCAGTATACGAAAGCAGCAAAATTACAGTTTCAATACCTTCCTGTAACATAATAGACGGATATTCCTTTGATATCAAGGACTCCATGGATAATATCATCGACTGTGAAATCATTACTGATAGCATCAGATATGGTTCAAACAATTCCATGTATGTAGATATAAAAACAGATAGAGCTTTATCCTATGGAGTGTATTCCATTCGTATGTTCAATGAAAATTACAGGCTTATATATATGCAGCAATACACCGTTTCGGTTGAAAATTCAAGCCCGAATGTGGAATACATTCAGAATGGAATTCCGTATCTGATTTACGGAAAGAATCTTCCGGAAGAGGGAAACTACACTGCCGATATTATGGATGTTAATAATATCAAAATCTTAAAACGTGGCATTTCTCTTGTAAAGAGAGAAGGCGAAAATATTTTGGAACTTAATGAAAATAAAATCGGCAGTTTACCTATCGGGTCTTATAATGTATCGGTAAATCTAAACGGAAGATTAATCGGAACTGTATACTTGAGTTATTCAGGACCTCTTCAATTAATGCCTTTGGTTATTGCAAAGGAATGGGCAGATCCGAAAAGCAAAAGTACAATAATAAAAAGCAATAATGTTGAGCTATTGATAAAGACCATGTATTATACAAAAGTACGATATGCTGAAAATTTTGAAGAGCTTCAAAGCAAGGAATATCAAACATTGACCAATACTATTTCTTATGAGTTTGAAACAGACAAAAAGCAAAAGATTCTTTATTTCCAGTTTGTCGATGACAACGGTCAAGAGAGTGAAATAATCACTTTCAAAGCCTATTATCCCGGAGAACCAAATGAAATTACAATTGTTTCTCCGGCTATAGACGAACCTATTGTTGACAATTTCCTAATAAGAGCTGAGGTTTTGGGAAATCCATACTCCGTATGGGCGGCGGTTAATATTCCCGAACCTGTGGTTACGGTAATGTCTGTTTCCCAAGTATACAAAAGCGGTAATGATAGTTGGATGATTCCCCTTACCCGTGAGGATGGTACCGATTATTATTACTATGAGATGACACAGGGCAATATATGGTATTTTGACAGAATTGATGTTTATGCGGTGGATGAGTATGGAAATATAACAGGTTCTAAGTCCTTGATACTATATGAGCCTGAAACACCGCCGACGACAGAACCTAATATTGAGATTACCAACCTTCAATCCTACTATAACAAAAGAAATATAACCGTATCGGGAATTAATGCTTATCCCGACAACAATGTAATAATATATGCCTATGAGGTTGATGATTATGGCAGAATTATCGGAACGTCCAACAGAATAACAGTTGTTGCCAATGAAGCTGGCAAATTTGAGGGAATGCTTAATTTATCAAAGGATGGACGCTGGCGGATTCATGCTTCGGATTCCCGCGGAAGAACAAGCTACAACTATTATACGAAAATTGACACGGTGGCGCCTGTCTTAAAGAACTATTCTACAGTGGCCCAAGGAGTCAACAGTGTAAGGATTTCCTGGGATGTAAACGACACCAGTTCCTGTACATACACTTTATGGAGAGACGGAAGACTAATAGAATCTCAATACAATGAAAAGCAGTATATTGCAACAGGCCTTACCAAAGGAAAGACCTATATTTTCAAAGTAATGGCGACCGATGCTGCAGGAAACAATTCCGAACCGGTTGAGATAACTGTAACTGTAGGAGATGAAGAAGCGCCGGGCATACCCCAAAACTTACGTGTAAGTTCCCATGCCGGAAAAAGTATAACCCTTTCATGGGATACCCCTACTGACAACAGTTATGTAGCAGGCTATGACATTTTCAGGGACGGTAAAAAGATTGGTACAACATATACCACAACTTTCACAGACAAGGGATTAACAACAGGAACAGAGTATAGTTATTGTATAAAGGCTTTTGACCCGTCAATGAACTATTCGGACTTTAGTGAAACTATTGTACATTCTCCGGAAGCTCCGGTGATACGTGATGCATATGACGGAAGCTACAATGTTGTATCCCTGACGGCTAAAACGCTTACCCTTAAGGCATTAACCGGGGATATATTAAACAACGACAAAATTTCCGTAACTTTTGATTATTCAAAGGATGGGGGAGAGAGTTGGTTTAGAATAAGCAACAATGTAACAAGCTATACTACAACGCCTTCCGGTCTTCTGTTTACTACAACATGGAGAATCGAAAGCTATGATAGCGGAGATTATATTATAAGGTATACCGTTACAGACCGTGACGGGTTTGCCGATGAAGACTTTTCACAAATTATACGCATACAAAAAACCGATGACTTTGTAAGTCCTAAAATTACATCTATTTTACCATATCCGTCTTGCTTTAGGGACTCAATACCTCTGACAATTATAGCTGAAGACGACGTGGCATTAAGAAGAATAACTCTCCAAGGCTCTTTTGACGGTGTGATATGGTTTGACATAATTTCGGCCTCTATACCCGGCTCAAATAAAGTTTACAGCTGGTATTATAATCTGGATGTTTCCGGCATAAAAGAAGGATCTTATTATATACGGGCAATCGCGGAAGACTCCAGCGGAAACTTTAGTAACAGTACTGAAACAGCGTCATATAACCAGTACATAATTGACAGAACTGCACCGGAAAAGATGGAAGATGTGACGGCAGTAGGCGATATAGGACTTATTGAAGTTAGGTGGGGATTAAATTCCGAACCTTATATAAAGAGTTTTACAGTTGAGCGTTCTCTAAATATAGATGGACCGTACCAAACTATAGCTGCAGAAGTAAAAGCGTTAAACTACTTTGATACCGATGTAAGACCGGGTGTGATGTATTATTACAGGGTAATCTGCAATGACGTTGCAGGAAACTCAAGTGTGCCCAGCGAGCCGGTAGCTGCAAAAGCTCTTGATATTGTCGAGATATCCGATAATGAGCCTCCGGTGATTAGTAGTTTGACACCTTATAACAACTCCACTGTCGGCAGCAATTTCACCATAGGTGTAACTGCTGAGGATAATGTCAAGCTTTCAGCGATATATGTTCAATACAGCACAGACAATACGATTTGGCATGATTTGCATATACATAATACTTCATATACCTTTGACGGATTTAGCAAAAATATGGATACAAGCATGTTCGAAGCGGGTACAGTGCTGATGGTTAGAGCCTATGCCGTTGATGCCAAAGGTAATGTCGGAGACTATGTGTACAGGGATTATATAATTCATAACACACCGCCTGCAAAGCCTGTGGTTAATGTAATAGCCAGAAACAGAGGCATTGAAGTATCATGGTCCTGTAATGATGAAAATATTCAAACTTTCAGGGTTTATAGAAAAACTACCGTTTCGAATTTCTTAACCGTTGTAGGAGAATATTCGAAATCAACCTTTGAAATTCTGGATCAGAACTTAGATCCATCATACCGTTATATATATATGGTAGTTGCAGTTGATGTTTACGGCAATACATCATCTTCCGAGAGCATTCCTGTTTCTCCTTTGGATATAGATGATATAGCGCCCTTTGCAGATATAAACTGTATTTCATCTGCTGAAACGGGAGCTATTATTGAGTTTGACGCAAGCGGTTCGCAAGATAATATAGCCATTGCGAAATACGAATGGGATTTGGGAGACGGCATAAAGAAGACAGGAGTAAAAGTCAGCCACTCATACAGCAAAGAAGGGGTATATAAGGTGGTGCTTACTGTTACCGACCCTTCAGGAAACACAAACTCCACTTCAAGGGACATAACAATTGTGAAGAAGGGAATGACGGGTACTATAAATGTTACCGTATTAGACAGTGACGGTAAAGGTTTAGCTTATACAAATATATATGTCAATTTAGGTGAGAACAATATCTTCAAGAAGACTACCGATATTAAAGGGGAGATTTCCCTGCAATTAGAGCCGGGGGTCTATAAAATAGGTGCCTACAGGGACGGATATGCTCCGCAGCAGCAGGATGTATTGATTGAGCTGGGAAAAGCAAACAATTTAACATTAGTGTTAAGGCAGTCCCAATTGGTAGTGGGCAGTCTTACTGCTACAAAAATGACTCTTCAGGAAATAAAGAATGCAGGCATTGATATAACGGCACCGGGCAATCAAAATGCTTTTCAATACAGTATCAATCTTGTATACGATAACAAGCCGTATAATATCGTTCATATAGCAACGGATAATTCTGAAAAAACTTTTGGAGGAAATCATATTGTGGGCGACAGAATTGTTCGTGTAGCCACAATAGGAAATACGGGTAACAATAACAGGGCACCGGTGGTGGTAATTCTTGATATTCCGGGTTCTGTAAGATGGCTCAAGGATTTCTTTGATGTAAAATTGCATTTGGTTAACACCATGGGAGAATATGACATAAACAACTGCGTAGTAAATTTAAATATACCTGCAGGTGTTTCCATAGTTGGCGGAAGTAAAGCAATTGAAAACATAGGCACGCTACCTGCCAGCGGCAGTAAGACCGTAAACTGGATAGTTCGGGGTGAAAAGGCCGGAAGCTACAACCTGTCTGCCGACTTTATCGGTATGCTTGAGTCGTTTAATGAAGTTATATCTGCAACCTTTGTTTCGGATTCTCCCATTGTTGTGGAAGACAGTTCAAGGCTTAAACTTATAATTGAAGTGGAAGACAGGAGGTATATTGGAGATAAATTGTTGTACAGGGTAGGGTTTAAAAATGAAAGGAGCTCGGACTTAAACCGACCCAGTATAACAATGCAGGATTCCGAATTTATCAGAAGTTATAAGACAACGGAAAGCATGGAGCTTGTAAAAACATCTTCCCAGGTTTTAAAGCCTGGAGAAATATTGTGGAACGAATACTTTGTAGATCAAAAATTTTTTAAGGATAGTAACAGTCCTGTACTTGTCCTTAAAGAATATGCAGCAAAGGCTTTAGGCGGGATGAGAATACCGATAGAAATAAGAGTAGTTGAATATGGTACTTTTGGAAGGGTAAAACCCAGCATATATGTTATTGACCCTGTTACAGGCAATGAAACAAAGGTAGACACCCTTGAACTCATAAAATACCGTTCAGGAGAAAATGATATAATGCCCGACCTAAAAATAAAGACAGGAAGAGGCATATCCGAAGATGTTATAGTAAAGGAAGCATGTGAACTGACTATATCAAATCCACTTTTTGGAGTAACAGAGAAAATAACCACTGATAATAACGGTGAATACATTTACAAAGGCGGAAGCATTAAAGATGTACTTGTAGATCCGGCCAAGGGATTCAGCAATTACATTATTAAAGTTACATCGGACACAAATATATCCGATAGGTTAGTAGTACGGGTAATTGATCAAAACGTTATATCCAAAGAGATCTTCGGAAGCATATGGGGATGGGTTTACAATGAAGATGAGAGAAAGGGTATTGGAGGTGCAACGGTAACTGTCGGCTCTCACACATGCGTTACAGATAATATCGGTAGATTTCGGTTTGATTATATCATGCTTGATGACGATAAGATAACGGTAAAAGCACCCGGATTTCCGGAAAAAGTCTTTCATGAAAGATTAAGGGATGGAAGATACATTATACTAAAATTAGGTAAAGAGCCTGAAATTACTGAAGTTTCGTCAGCGTATTCCAGCAGCAGAAATAACAGGAGTGCCATCATTCCTTTGAATCTTTTGGAAAACTCGGTTACATTCAAGATAACTGCAGATTTAAAAGATGCTGGAGATTTTATCTCGTATTTCTATAGAATTGTTGATAAATATGGAAATACAAAATACGAAGAAGCTTTCCAAACCAGCACTGTTACTATAAATAATATAAAATCAAAAATGTCGGTGGGAGACAGACTCCAGTTTGCGGTTAAAACCGGGGGAGATTACGGTGAGTTTATATCCGAATATGTTGATGCAAAAATGACTTTAGCTCCTGAATTGAAAATATTAAATCAGTTCACCTGGAGAAATCCTCCGTGGGATCAACCGGTAGAAATTTCAAGAGAAGCCTTTAATCCGAAAATAAAAAGTTTTAATAATGTGGTGAAATTTTTTACCCAATCGAGTGATGAACTTCCGTTCCCCGATGATTGCGGATTGTTTAAATCAACAAAACTTGTGCCGGTAACGCCAAGTATGAATCTTAAAATCGAATATGATCTTTTTGACGGTAAAGTTTCTTTTTCAAATATGAACGGTCTCGAAGGCGAGATATTGGGTGACTTACTGAAATGGGATTTCAACGGTTTACTGGACGGGACAGGGAGCCGCGCAATAAAATTTGGTGGAGATTTAAAGGCAACATTTGATGCAGTAATTGTATATAATGACCGTTCCATGAAGTGGGAATTAGAATCTATGGAAATGGAATGGAGTTCCGGCAAAAACATAAGCATTGAATTTAAGTTTAGAGCACCTTTGGATGGTGTTTTTTCAGGATTCGTATTTGCAGGGTATGTATCTGTGAAATTTGAAGGGGGAGCAGAGCTGGTTTGTAACGTATCTATCCCGGATGTTTCGCAACTTAATAGCCTTTCGGACTTGATAGTACAAATACAGATTAATATATATCTTGCGATAAGGGCAGCAGTTGGTGCGGAACTTGGATGCGGTTTGCTTTCGGGGGAAATATTTGTTCAGGGACGAATTGATGTTAATCTTCCTTCATTAAGAACCGATCTGACTTTGACTGTCGGAGCCGGATATGGCTACCTGTGGTTTTTCTCGGAAGAAACTACATTGAAAGAATATACCTGGACATTGTATGCCGGACGTTCGCCAAGAAATTTAATGATGATTGCCAATAATGCCTTCGATGATGAGGGTATGAAATTTGTCAGCGCTACCCGTGAGTATCTGGAAAAACTCGAGTGGATCGGAGAGGATGAAATCATAAGGTATGCTTATCCCGATTCAAAGGCACAGATAAAAGCTGTAGATAACGAAATCGGCGATTTGATGATGGTATTTATTGGCGATGACAGCAACAGAAGCAATAACAACAGGACAGCCGTTTATTCATCAATATATAAGGACGGAAAATGGTCAAATCCGATTCAAATTGAAAATGACGGTACCGGTGATGCTTTCCCGGATCTTGCAGCCGACGGAAAGAATATATATTCAGTATGGCTTGATATGTCGGAAAAAATGGGAACAACCTCAATCATGACAGAGGATGACATTACCAGGAATGTACTCGGTAAAATGGAAATATCGATAGCTAAGTTTGACAGCAGCAAAAATACCTGGAACAATGTACTGACCAACAGAACCGGAGGGGTTAACAAGCTTCCGAAAATAGCGGCCGCAAACGGCAAGGTAATTGCCACATGGGTAAACAATACCGGTATGAAAATGACCGGAGACAAAAAGAATCCTGACAGCATATACTATGTGTACAATGACGGTACAGGTTGGACAGAACCGCAAGCATTTGTAATAAATGCAGCCGATGTCTACGAAAGCGAATTATACATGTACGGAAATAAAGCATATTATGTTTTTGTTACAAACGAGTATTCGGACGAAGGCATATACAAGCTTTACTTCACAAGTTTTGACGGCAGGAGCTGGACCAAACCTATAGAACTTCTTGACAATATGTATGAGGACAGCCACCCGGCAATAGCCGTAGAAGGTGAGGAACCGGTGGCATTTTGGCACAATGACGGAAAGATATACAAGGTGTCCTTGGAAAGACCGTTTGGTGCTGAGATAATAATAAACTCAAACCAGGCTGAAGAAATCTTAGAGCTCAGTGCAACCAATACAGAACAGGGAATTGCACTGGCTTGGACCAATGTAATAGGTGGAGAACAAAAACTTTATATAAGCACTTATGAAGAGGAGAGCTCTACATGGACCGAAGGAATTGAAGTGGATTTCAATTCCATGGAAGTACCGCGGGATGTAACCGTTGCCGGTTTTAAAGACACAATTATAGCGGTGTACAATAAGACAGTATACAAATACGATGAAGAAAACAACACTTATTACAAAGACGGTACACAGCTTACTTCTACCAGTTATGTAAGGAAAACCGACCTGGCTGTTTTGGAGGACGGATTATATTTTGAAGGTGATATCCCACTTCCCGGAGAAGAAACAACCGTTGTGGTAAAAGTAAAGAATGTGGGAGATCTAACGGCAAAAGGCCTCAAGGTATCATTATATGAAGGTGAAAACCTGATTGCTGAAAAAGACATGGGAGATATTAGTCTAAGCCACGGAAATACGATACTTGCAAGCTTTGACTGGAAGGTTCCTGATAATTACTATGCCTTTGAGTTAAGGGCAGTTTTGGAATCCGATAACGATGTTAATTCTTCCAACAATGAAGCTTCATTGAAGGTTCTGTACACCGACACCGAAATAACAGGAGTTTATAATGAGATTTATACTGACAGAACAGGAGCGGTTTACGTTGATGTAAGGAACTCCGGCTACTGCACTGTAGAGAGCGCTATGGTACAGATTTCAACCGATAAAGAATTTAAAAATATAATAGATTCAAAAGAGATTAAAGACCTGAAACCTTATGATGAAAAGACAGTTGTATTTGATCTTACCGTAAATGAAGAGCTTATATCCGAAAGAGCAAAAATATATGCAAGAATTGAAGCAGACAAGGATGAAATTACTTATTTTAACAATAAAGATTTTACGATTATTAGGGGATTGGATTTCTATTCGGTAATAATTCCGACACCCGAACCAACACCGACTCCGACACCGGAGCCGACAACCGAACCTACAACAGAACCGACACCGACTCCGACACAAGAGCCAACATCTAAACCAACATCGGAGCCAACATCAAGTCCTACACCAACTCCGACACCTGAGACAAGTCCTACGTGGAGTGCAACACCAAAACCAGGTTCAGTAAGCGGTGGTGGTGGCAATGGTGGTACTTCCGGAGGATCTGGAGGTAATGGTAGTATTTCCGGAGGAGGAGCTGGAGGCGGCAATAACAATGTGACTGAGACTCCAGCTGTGGTTAAGCCAACACCTTCACCTACGGAAATTCCAATGCCTTCACCTACGGAAATTCCGTCATCCGGAGAAGTCGGTAAATTTAAAGCATATATAAGAGGATATGAAGATAATACCTTCAGACCGGAAAATAGTCTTACCCGGGCTGAAATGGCTGTGATTCTTGCCAATTTAGCCGGTGCTGAGAAAGGCGAAACTGTAAATATCAATTATAATGATGTTTCAAAAGGCCATTGGGCTGCATGGGCTATAACCTATGTATCTGAAAAAGGTTATTTCAAAGGGTATGAAAATAATGAATTCAGACCGGACAGATATATTACTAGAGCTGAGCTTGCTGTAGTACTTTGCAAATACCTTAATCTTGATACCGTAGATGTAAGTGACAATAGACTGACAGATATAGAAGGCCATTGGGCCCAGGGCTTTATAAGCAGGCTTGTTTCGGATGGATATATTAAAGGATATCCGGACAATACATTTAAGCCGGACAGCAATGTAAAGCGTTCAGAATGTGTTACACTGATAAACAGGATACTGAAAGCTCAGCCTTTAAACGATGCTGAAACACCCTTTACGGATGTAGATAAAGGTTACTGGGCCTTTGGAGATATTATGGCAGCAGTATTCGGAACAGAAAAGTAAGTTTATTATAAAAAGAAAGCGTCAGGTTACATGTCCGCCAGACGCTTTCTTTTTTAACGTTCGTTCAGCGAAGCTTATAGAATCTTTTACTTAGCTTAGTTCATAAAAGTTTATCGTATAAAAAACTTGCAACAATAGTTTTTGGAAGAATCCTTAACAAAAAGTAAATGAAACAGCTTTTAAAAAGTGACATGGGATAAGGAATAAATAAAAAATTAAAATTAGCTAGAGAAGGATTTTTATTTATTTAGTCGAATTTTTTCATAGAATATATATTTAGACACAGATTGTTAATTAAAAAATAGGCAAAGGGCAATTTTTATTAATCATACCTTTCTTATATTACATGATTTTATGTTTTCAATATATACTATAGTTTTCCTTATTATTATTCAAGAACAAGGTGGGTAATGCTTATGAATGATACCATGCTTAATTATACTCAAAAGGTTAATGCTATAATAACAATTTTGTTTTGGATTGTTCTTTTGGCATTAGGTACTACTATTCTTTTGGGAACATCTATTTTAAGTATTGGGCAATTGGGTTTTATTATAGGTATTACTATTTCTTCTGTTTTTGTACGAAAAAAGATCTTTCCGAAAGCGACCAGTTATATATTAATGCTAAGCGGATTTATTTTAATTGTACAGGTGATTTTCTCAAATACAGCTTCCTTTGATGCTCCGATTCAAGTTATAATAGCACTCTGTTTTGCAACATTATATTTTAATAAGGTTCTATTGCTTATTTATGGAAGTACATTCTTTTCCCTAATAATCATTGCACAATTAACAGTACATAACTATACATATGAGGGGTTTATTTCAGCAATAATTTACGTAGGAATCAGTATTGGGATATTATTTTTTGTATGCAAATGGGGACAAAACTTGATTGAATCATCCATAAGTAAGGAATCACATACAAACCAGCTTCTAACTTCCTTAGATAATGTAATGAAAACAGTTAAAGATAACACTGTTTCTCTTAACAATGATATAACAAGTTGTAATAATGATTCGGCAAGGTTATTGCAAATCAGTGATTCTATGGCGTCGACCATAGAAGAAATTGTAAAAGGAGTCCTATTACAAGATGAAAGCATAACCCATATAAGTGACGCAATGAACACTGTAGATGAAAAAGTTGATGAAATATTCCGTTTCTCCAAAGAACTCTCCGAAATATCATCTAACACCAGTAAGACAGTTATTAGTGGGGCAATGGAAATAAAAAAAATGTACCAGCAGATGGATATTATAAATACTGCCGTTGCAAATTCATTAACCACAGCAGAAGAATTAATTACTAGCATTGAAAATATAAATAAAATTCTTGAAATAATTGATCAAATATCAGAGCAGACCAATTTGCTGTCGATAAATGCTGCAATTGAAGCAGCAAGAGCCGGTGAAGCAGGAAAGGGATTTGCAGTGGTAGCTGATGAAGTAAGAAAGTTGGCAACTCAAAGTGCAAACATGGTTAAAGAAATCGAAAAAATTATTGAGGACATCAAATCTAAAACGGTATTAGTTTCAGAAAAGGCTAATAATGGATACATGGCTGCAAATGAAGGAAAAGTAATTATCGGCCAGGTAAATGAAGGGTTTGAAAAAATAAAGCTGTCCTTTGACAACATTAATGATTATATATCTAAAGAGTTAAAAATGATAGAAAATTTGAGCTTGATTTTTTCTCAAATACGTGAACAATCTTTAAGTATAGCAAGTGTTTCAGAACAGCATTCTTCACTAACTAAAGAAATGCTGGAAATTGCAGAAGAGCAAAAATCCTATATAAAAAGCGTTCACAAATCAATACAGGAAATTAACAAATCCAGCACACGTCTGGAAGAATTGGTTTATAGTAAATAATATTAAATTAAATAAATAATTTCAATATTACTACTATCAATTGTCAAGAATTTCAAAATGATCTTTTGAGTTATATATAGAGTTTAAATTACTAAGTAGATATTTTGCAAGTAACATAGGTAAATTGGTGCTTATTGAGTTTGCAATTATAAAATTAGTGAAGTTTTGCAAGTATTGTCAGAAATAAAAGGTGAAGAATTGATTTGTGTTAAAAGAATAGTATAATAGTGTGTATAATATTACAAAACATAATTTAGTTAAGGGTCAATTATGATGAAAAGAAATATATATAATGAAACGAAAAAGAGGTCAAAACTCCGGTTATACCTGGGAAAGCAATATTATACATTTAAAAGATATATTAAATGGTATTTTGGTAATGAAAAATACTCAAAAGATATATTGAATTACCAATTGCCTTATTTAATTTTTACTCACAATACACCGTTAATAAGAAAACTTCAAGGCGTTGATCCGGTACTGCAGTATAATAAAGTAACAAACCTGAAAATAGCAACCAGTAGAGTAAATGGTATTTGCATAAAACCGGGTGAAGTGTTCTCCTATTGGAAATTGATCGGCAAACCCACTAAACGGAAGGGTTATAAGGACGGCTTGATTCTAAATCCCAACGGAACTTTTGGCGCCGGGACTGGCGGTGGTTTATGCCAATTATCAAATTTGATTTATTGGATGACTTTACATACGCCTTTGACAGTTATTGAACGTTACAGACACAGTCACGATATTTTCCCGGACAGCAACAGAACTCAACCCTTTGGAAGTGGTGCTACTTGCGTTTATAATTACTTGGACCTCCAAATTTATAACGGAACCGATAAAGAATTTCAGTTAATTGTATACCTTACCGAAGATAGCCTGGTAGGTGAGTGGAGGTCAGTGGAACCTTCGCAATATAATTATGAAGTATATGAAAAAGAGCATTTTATCAGCAGTACCTATTGGGGTGGATATATAAGAAATAATAAAATATACAGGCGTGTTTATGAAAATGGTATATTAATTGATGATGAATATATAACGGAAAACCATGCAATTATGATGTATCAGCCGCTATTGCCAAGTAAATAGATTATACTTTGTATTATAAGAGGTGTTTTTGATATGGGCTTAGATGGCTATGTTCAGTGTAACTGCATTAAAGAAGGTAAAATCAAAACTCCGCCTTTTGATTTGAGTTTGATTAAATATGAAAATAATATATTTGATATTTCGGAAGATGTCGAGGATGAAACTTTTCATAGCTATTTAGATTGGATAGAAAATGCCTGTAATCATCCT
>Ga0134092_1001952_pt1 | contig 16729 bp, 15 predicted proteins | sample 3_6taG_FD_94454 | JGI IMG/M metagenome (GOLD analysis project Ga0134092, IMG submission 94454) | Switchgrass degrading microbial communities from high solid loading bioreactors in New Hampshire, USA - 3_6_20_6_A3 metaG | ecosystem: Engineered > Bioreactor > Semi-continuous > Anaerobic >... | reverse complement strand
CCAAATGTGGAAGGGGCAGTAGGTTTAGCTGCTGCTATTGATTATATAGATGAGATTGGGCTGGACAATATAAATAGATATGAAGAGGAATTAACTGGTTACGTTTTGAAAAAGCTAAAGCAATTTCCATATGTGAAGATATATGGACCTATGGATTTAGAGAATAGAGGAGCAGTTATATCCTTTGGAATTGAAGGTTGTCATCCTCATGACATTTCAACAATAGTTGATAGTTATGGAGTGGCATTGAGAGCAGGACACCACTGTGCACAGCCACTTATGAAATTTTTAAAGGCTCCTGCCACATCGAGAATTAGCTTTTATTTTTATAATACTAAAGAGGAAATAGATGTATTCATAGATAGTCTTTTGAAAGTAAGGAAGTGGTTAGGTTATGGATCTTAATCAATTGTATACAGAATTAATATTGGAACACAGCCAAAACAGTGAAAATAAAAAACACCTAAACCATGCAAATTGTTCTGAAAGAGGGCATAATCCTAGCTGTGGCGATGATATAATTTTAGAATTGGTTTGTAATGGCAATAGGATAGAAGATGCATCCTTCACAGGAAATGGTTGTGCTATATCTCAAGCTTCCACATCTATTATGATCGACTTGATAAAAGGGAAATCTAAAGATGAAGCAGAAAAGTTAGCGGATATATTTTTAGGGATGATTAAGAAAGAAATAGTAGATGAGAATGAACTAGAAATACTAGAAGAGGCTATAGCCTTTAAAAACATTTCAAATATGCCGGCAAGAGTTAAGTGTGCAACTCTTGCATGGCATACATTAAAGGAAGTAATAAATAAGAAATGGAAAGAGTAATGGATAATTTGTTTAACAGATAGCTAATGGTGAATTTTATATATTATGTATAAAAAATGTCTAACTAGAATTTTTTATAATAGTTAGACATTTTTTATACTCTGTATTATTATGACAATTGAATAGAAATGTGCATTTTATATGTATCGTGAATAATATTATTTATAATTTATTTCAAATATGATATAATTATCTTATTACAGTAAATATCCTATAGTAGAATTGAGTCCATATATCAAACCATTCTTTATGTACATATGTATTATTATCCCTTCTATTTCTTCTCAATTTAAAATCAGCAGAGGAAACACTTATTGAAATAATATGGGAAGGAGGAAATGAATTTGAATTTATTACAGGAAAAATTTAAAGAAGTATCTCTATCCGTATTACCAATAAGCGTTATAGTAATCATATTGAACTTTACTTTAGTACCAATTGAAACAGATATGATGGTAAGATTTTTAATAGGGTCTTTATTAGTGATTCTTGGGTTAGGAATATTTTTATTTGGGGTAGATATTGGTGTAACACCAATAGGAAATCTAATGGGGGAAACTACTGCTAAAAGCAATAAAGTAACGTTAGTTGGAATGCTTGGGTTTTTATTGGGATTTTTAATAACGGTTGCAGAACCTGACTTACTTATACTTGCAAATCAGGTTAATGAAGCTTCCGGAGGGATAATATCCACATACACAATACTCATAGCTGTTTCCATTGGAGTTGGAATAATGGTTGCCTTGGGGTTGTTGAGGATTCTATTTGAAAAACCATTGAATAAGATGTATACTATAATATATTTTATTATTTTTCTCCTGGGACTACAGGTGTCTGCAGAGTTTTTGGCTATTTCAGTAGATGCTTCAGGAGCTACTACTGGAGCTATGACTACTCCGTTCATATTAGCATTAGGATATGGGGTATCCCAGCTAAAAGGTGGTAGGAATGTAGAAGAGGACAGTTTTGGATTAGTTGGAGTTGCATCGGCAGGACCAATTCTTGCTGTAATGATGATGAGCATAATAAAAGGGGTTACCAATATTCAAGGACAAGCTGAAGCTTTTGTTCCTCATGAAGGGATTTTTGGACCATACTTAATGGAATTTCCGCAGATGATGAGAGAAACGGTTTTTACTTTAATGCCCGTGATTGTAATGTTTTTGGCTATTAATAGTTCTAAGATTAGATTAAATAAAAAAAATAGGAACAAAATATTAAAAGGTCTAGTATATACTTATATAGGGCTAGTTTTATTTTTAACCGGTGTTAATGCAGGCTTTATGGAAGTTGGAAGAGTAATGGGGTATAGAATAGCAAGTCTTGGATATAGTTGGCTACTACCAGCTATTGGATTTTTATTGGGTTTAGTAGTTGTATTAGCAGAACCAGCAGTACACGTATTGACGGAGCAGGTGGAAGAGGTTACAGCAGGATATATTAGAAAGAGTATTATACGGTCAGCTTTATCCATAGGAATTGCAGCAGCTGTTTCATTATCAATGATGAGAATAATGATACCAGGTTTAAAACTATGGCATTTCTTATTGCCTGGATTTGCATTAGGAGTCTTACTGAGCCACAAAGTTCCTCCAATTTTTGTGGGGATAGCCTTTGATGCAGGAGGAGTTGCATCGGGTCCTATGACTGCTACATTTGTATTGGCTTTTGCCCAAGGAGCTGCTGATGCAATAGAAACGGCTAATGTATTAGTAGATGGATTTGGCGTTATTGCTATGGTAGCCATGACCCCATTAGTAGCTATACAAACAGTAGGATATTTATTTAAATTGAAAGCACATAAGGAGGGGATTAGCATAGATGGTACTACCAGAGAATAAAAAGTTCTCATTGTTTTGGGTAATCGTAGATATGGGAAAAGGAGAAAAAGTATTTAGAGAGTGTAAAAATCTCGGTGCAACTGGAGGAACTTTCTTTTTAGGTAAAGGGACTGTTAGAAGCCATCTTCTAAATCTATTGGGGTTAGATGAATCTAAAAAAGAGATACTAATAATGGCTATTGGAGAGGAATTGGAGGAAGTTTTTCATGAGGAGCTTACTAATAAATTCAGTTTAGATAAACCAAATCATGGCATAGCTTTTTCCATGCCCATTAAGAGGCTTGTGGGAATAAAAGGTTCGGAGTATATATCAAAACCTGAAAAGCGAGGTGGAGAGGATATGGGCTATGATGCCATATTTACAATAGTGGATAAAGGGTTGGCGGAGGACGTGCTGGAAGCTGCTAAATCTGCAGGATCAACTGGAGGAACAGTAATACACGGTAGAGGCTCAGGAGTCCATGAAAAAGCGAAACTATTTAATATTGAAATAGAACCGGAAAAGGAAATAGTACTGATTTTGTCAGAGACAGCTAAAACTGATTATATAGTGGAAGCTATAAAGGAAAAGCTCAATATCGACAAACCAGGAGCAGGAATATTGTTTGTATTAGATGTGAATAGAACATCAGGACTTATTTCACAAAATTAAAGTAATAAACCACGGTTTCTATCAATGTTGAAACCGTGGTTATATAATTTTATTATCTATTCTTCGCTGTAGACTAATTCGTATTTATCATCTTTCACAATGAAAATCTTTTCAATTTCATTATCTACTAATTCCAATATATCCTTATCAAATTTAAACTTAGCACATATTCCGCAGCTAGAGCTAAGCTTTCTTGGGACAGGCATTAACTTACACTCTATATTTTTTGATTTCGCTTTTCTTTCGAATTTTAGGGCTCCAGAATGGGTGAAAAATATTGCTATATACTCATTCATGACTATTTCCTCGCTATAATTAAAATATCTTCATCTTCGTTTCTATATTCCAATTTATATCCTTGATTTCTTAAAAATCTAGAAACATTGTTTTTAGCAGTATTGTTATCTACTAGGATATCTATTCCTTCACTGTTTTCTTCAATCCCTTTTTTTGCCATCAGTACAGGTTGTGGACAGGACATACCTCTTGCATCTATTCTTTTCAATTCATCTCTCTCCCTTCATATTAATTACTAGCTTCTCCAAGATTTTTTTCTTTTGAAAGAGATTCACAGTTTGCAATTGATGTAATAAGAAGTACGGCTAAACAGATAAACACTGCTATTTTACCATTAGCAGCTGCTCCATCTGCACTGGATGCTAATCCAAAATTGTGAGCTATAGCAGCACCTACTAGATATCCTATAATTGTTACTACAGAATCTGTATTTCCTTCTCCTGCTAATATAAGCTGTCTCAATGGACAACCTCCAAGAAGCACTGAACCCCATCCTACAATAACCATGCCTAAGAAGTTCCATAATCCATCTGTATGGGCAATAGGTTGTTCTACAAATCCAAGTTTAAAATATCCAAGAGCAATATTGCCTATTAAAGCAGTAATCAAAATAGCTAAAAAACCTGATAATAGATAGCTATCTTTAAACATTATCATATCTCTCATGCCGCCAACCATGCAGATCTTTGTTTTTTGAGCAAGAGCACCTACTATTAGCCCTGCAATTAATGACATCCATATTGGAGCATGCATTGATCCAGGTCCTTCTGTGCTGAAAAACAACATGCTAAAATTTGTTGCCAACAATATGAATAATAGTAGGTTTATTGTTGGGAACAGGTAGCCTTCAAAACTAGTTAAAGTGTAATTCCTTTTTAAGCTAAATCCTTTATTTAAGAATAAAACGCCTATAAATATTCCCACTACAAATCCCACTAAACCAACTATAGCATTAAGGTCTCCTCCAGCAATTCTAAGTATCATCCTTAGTGGGCATCCTAAAAACACTAAAGCACCTATCATTACTACCATTCCTAGTATAAATCTCGTAAATGGTGAAGAACCACCTTTACTTTTAAACTCCTTACTTTGCATAGAAATCAAAAAAGATCCTAGTACTAGTCCGATTATTTCAGGACGAATATATTGAACTACTGCAGCTCTATGTAATCCAATACCCCCTGCAATGTCCCTTATAAAGCAAGCTATACAAAAGCCCATGTTTTTAGGGTTGCCATTTGCTACTAAAAGAATTGATATAATTCCAATAATAACTCCAGTTAGAATAATACCTCTTTTCTCCTTCATCTGTAAACCTCCTTTGTAATTATAGAAAAGTATGTTTCATCTAAATTTTAACAAAGTTCCTTAGAAAAGTATAATAGAAGTACTAAATGTTACCAATGAAACATATAGATTTTATCTATAGATAATAATAAAAAGATTTCTATTTACCAGAAGATAAACTTAGGCTTAAAGTATGCATTAAGAGCATACTTATAATATTCAGTTTGTCACCTATGAACTAGGGTATAGTTAAAATAAGTAATTACAAAAGGAGGGTTGAGTATGGATTTTAGTGTTCTTGTTGGCGGCGCCGCAGGACAAGGAATGGATACTTTTTCACATCTATTCGAAAAAACCCTAAAGCGCTGTGGATTTCATGTATACGCTTACAGCGATTACATGTCTAGAATAAGGGGAGGTCACAATTTCTTCTATATTAGGTTTTCAGATGAGAAAATTTATTCCTTTTCTGAGAAAGTCCATGTGATCTTTGCAATGGATAAAGAAACTGCTGAGATTCATAAGTCAAAACTTAGAGAAGATGGTTTTGTTTTATCTGAGGATTTGATAGCAGATATTTTAAAGAAACTTAAAAATCCCAAAGTTATAAATACTGTAGGTTTAGGTTATATACTTAAATATTTTGGACTTCCAATGGATGTAGCAGTTCAGTTGATTAGGCAGGAGTTTAATGAAAATATAATAGATATAAATCTAAAAGCTTTAGAAGAAGGATATAACCTGGCCAAGTCTAGATATTCATTAAGTACATCTAAAGATGAGAATATATTGATAAACGGAAATCAAGCTGTAGGACTAGGAGCTGTTGCTGCTGGTTGTAAATTTTATTGTGGATACCCTATGACTCCATCTACTGGTGTATTGAATTTCATGGCAACTCATTCAGAGGATTTTGGAATAGCCATAGATCAGGTGGAAGATGAGGTTGCAGCTTTAAATATGGCATTAGGAGCTTCCTATGCGGGAGTAAGAGCTATGACTGGTTCTTCCGGCGGAGGATTTGCCCTAATGGTAGAAGCTTTAAGCCTTGCAGGGATGTTAGAGGTTCCAGTGGTACTTATAAATGTTCAAAGACCGGGACCAGCAACGGGATTTCCCACAAGAACGGAGCAGGCTGATTTGAGATTCATGATCCATGCAGGTCATGGGGAGTTTCCTAGAATGGTTATTGCCTTAAGGGATGTAGAAGATGCATTTTATCAAACAGCAAGGGCCTTTAACATAGCAGAAAAATACCAAATACCAGTACTATTAGTAAGTGATCAGCACTTGGCTGATTCCGTGACAACGGTAAAACCCTTTGATTTTACTAAAATTAAGATAGAGAGATATATTTCTGGAAGTGAAGCAGTAACTGATGAAGAATACAAACGATACAAGTTTACAGAAAGTGGCATTTCACCAAGAATATTGCCTGGCAAGATTCCAGGTCAAGTAGTATTGGTTGACAGTGATGAACATGATGAATGGGGACATATAACTGAAAGTGCAGACATAAGAACAAAGATGGTGGATAAAAGACTCAGGAAATTTGATCTTCTCAAAGAGGAAATTCAAGAGCCTTGGTTCATAGGCAAAGACAACCCGGAGAATTTGATTGTCTGCTGGGGATCAACCTATGGAGCAGTTAAGGAAGCTGTTGACGAGCTTATTGAAGAAGGATATTCAATAGGAGCTTTAGTATTTGGAGATATATGGCCATTTCCAACAAAAGGATTATTAGAATTAGGCAAGAATGCAAAGAGAATTATAGATGTGGAACAAAATGCTACCGCTCAATTGGATAGTCTCATAAGGGAAGAAGCTTTAATGAAATCAACAGATAAGATACTGAAATACGATGGTAGACCTTTTAGTGGTGAAGAGGTATATAAAAGGGTAAAGGAGGTATTATAATGAATTGCGAATATAAATTATACGAGCCTTCTTGGTGTCCTGGCTGTGGTAACTATATGATAAGAACTGCATTAAAAATGGCCTTGGAGGAACTTAAAATAGAACCCCATGAAGTAGTTTTAGTATCAGGAATAGGGCAAGCAGCTAAAATGCCCCACTACATTAAAGTCAACGGATTTAATGGACTACATGGAAGGGCAATTCCTCCAGCTATAGGAATAAAATTAGCCAATAAGGACCTAAAGGTAATAGTAGAATCTGGCGATGGAGACAGCTATGGAGAAGGAGGTAACCATTTTATCCATGCTATTAGAAGGAATATTGATATTGCTCATTTTGTCCATGACAACCAGATATATGGTCTTACAAAGGGGCAAGGGTCTCCAACTACAGCTATGGGGCAAAAGACTACTTTGCAATTTGATGGTGTAAAGGTGGAACCGATAAAACCTTTAGCTTTAGCATTAACCATGGGAGCAGGGTTTGTAGCAAGAGGATTTTCAGGAGATATTCCTCACCTAGTTTACCTTATGAAGGAAGCTATAAAATATAAGGGATATGCTTTAGTGGATATATTGCAGCCATGTGTGGTATGGAATAAAGTAAATACTTTCGCTTGGTATAAAAATAGAGTTTACCATCTACCTGATGATTATGATTATACCAATAAAGAAGAAGCAATGAAAAAAGCCTTAGAATTTGATGAAAGAATTCCCATAGGAATACTCTATAGAGAAGAAAAGGAGACTTATGAGGATAGATTTGATTTTATTAAAAATGGACCACCCCTAGTGGATAGACAATTAAATCCAATGGATGCAGAAAGATTAATGGAAGAATTTAAGTGATAATTTACATTGTGAACGGGAGGAGAGGACATTGGATTTCAGCATATTGATAGGAGGGGCAGCAGGTCAAGGGTTAGATACTTCTGCTCAAATATTGGAACTCATATTGAAAAGATGTGGATATAACGTATTTACCTATAGAGACTATATGTCCAGGGTTAGAGGTGGTCACAATTTTACCCAGATTAGATTTTCTGATAAGGATATAAGTAGTTTTACAGAAAAAGTGGATATAGTCCTTGCATTAAACGAAGAAACCATATTGCTTCATAAAGATAGATTGAAGGAAGGAGGAACCATCATCTGTGATAAGGAAATAGCCCATGAGGATGGAGTGCTTCCCCTTCCTTTCAAAAAAATATTAAGCAAGATAAAAAACCAGAAGGTATACAATACTATTGGATTGGGAGTTATATTGAAATATTTCAATATTCCAATAGATATTGGAGAAGAAGCTGTTAATAAATTGTTTAAAGAAAAAGCTTCTTATGACAATGTATTAGCTTTAAAGGAAGGCTACAGCCTCATAGATGGTAAATATAACCTTAAATTAAAAGAGGATAAAAAGATAATAATCAATGGCAATAAGGCTTTAGCATTAGGAGCCATTGCGGCGGGATGCAAGTTTTACTGTGGCTATCCAATGACTCCTTCTACCAGCATTCTAAGCTATTTCTCATCTAAATCAAATGAAATGGGAATCATGGTAGATCAGGTGGAAGACGAGGTTGCAGCCTTAAATATGGCATTAGGAGCTTCCTATGCAGGAGTAAGAGCTATGACTGGTTCTTCTGGTGGGGGATTTGCCCTTATGGTGGAAGCATTGAGTTTTGCTGGCATTGTTGAAATACCAGTAGTTATAGTAGACGCACAAAGACCAGGTCCTGCTACAGGATTATCCACTAGAACTGAACAGGGAGATTTGCGCTTTGTTATACACGCAGGCCATGGAGAGTTTCCAAGGATGGTTATGGCTTTAAGAAGTCCTGAGGATGCTTTCTACCAAACTGCAAGGGCTTTTAATATTGCAGATAAATATCAAATACCTGTAATCATCCTAACAGATTTATATTTAGCTGATTATACTAATACCATAGACCCCTTTGATTTCAGCAGAATAAAAATAGAAAGGCATATATCAGATGGAAAAGATATTGATGGAGAATACAAGAGATATGAAATAACTGATAGCGGTATATCTCCTAGACTAATACCGGGAAAAGTAGATGGTCAGGTAGTATTGGCAGACAGCCATGAGCACGATGAGTACGGACATATTACAGAGGATCCAGATATAAGAACTGAAATGGCTACAAAGAGGATGAAAAAGATCGACTTGTTAAAAGATGAAATACAGGAGCCTTGGCTAATTGGAGAAGAAAAACCTGAAATACTAATAGTTTGCTGGGGCTCAACCTATGGAGCAGTAAAGGAAGCAGTTAGTAAACTAATAGAAGAAGACTATTCAATAGGAGCATTAGTATTTGGAGATATATGGCCCCTGCCAACGAGAAGATTAATGGAATTAGCTAAAACTGCAGAAAGGATAGTAGATATAGAGCAGAATTTAACTGGGCAGCTTGACAGCTTAATTAGGGAGGAGACACCTTATAAATCTGATTATAAAATACTGAAATTTGATGGGAGGCCTTTTAGTGGAGAAGAGATCTATAGGAGGTTAAAAAAAGAAGTGCTAAAAAGATAGTGTAGGTAGTTTTTCATTCTTTTGCAATGACAGCTATAAAGGTCCATGGAATCATATTTGGTGTATTTTCGGGTATATTAAATTATATAGAAAATACAAAGGCGGTGTATGATATGGTAACCAATGATTTCAATGAAAAGACTAACAGACTAATCCACGAAAAATCACCATACCTATTGCAGCATGCCCATAACCCTATAGATTGGTATCCATGGACAGAGGAGGCTTTTGAAAAAGCTAGGGAAGAGGATAAACCTATATTTTTATCCATAGGCTATTCTACTTGCAGATGGTGCCATAACATGAACAGAGATTGTTTTCAAGATGAAGAAGTAGCTGAGCTATTGAATAGATATTTTGTATCTATAAAAGTGGATAGAGAAGAAAGACCAGATATAGATAACGTATATATGACTTTTGCTGAAGCAATTAGTGGAAGTGCGGGATGGCCTTTAACTTTATTGTTGACACCAGAAAAAAAGCCTTTTTTTGCTGGCACCTATTTTCCCAAAAGATCTAGAAAAGGGATGATAGGACTGGTTGATCTACTTGAAAAGGTAAAGAACTTGTGGCAAACAAGAAGAAGGGATTTAATAGAAGAGAGCAACCAAATACTTAAAATAGTGGATACTAATTACAATACTTTATTAAAAGGAAATATTGACAAGGATATATTAAATAAAGCAAAGAATGAATTGGAAAGCATATTTGATGAAGAATTTGGAGGCTTTTCAAAGCGTCCTAAATTTCCCCTACCTCAATATATTTTGTTCTTGTTAGAATATGGGAAGAAATTTGATGATCCGAGAGCATTAGGTATGGCCAAGTTTACCTTAGAAAACATGTATAAAGGTGGCATATTCGATCACGTTGGATTTGGATTTTATAGATATTCTGTGGACAATAAATGGCTTGTACCTCATTTTGAAAAGATGCTTTATGACAATGCTCTTCTTGGCATGGTATATACTAGAGCTTATGAAATAACTGGAGAAACCTTATATAGAGATGTGGCAGTAAAAATTTATCAGTTTGTACTAAGTGAACTTACATCTGAGGAAGGCGGTTTTTATTCAGCTTTAGATGCAGAAACAGAAGGAGAAGAGGGCAAATACTATACTTTTACATATAATGAAATAATAAATCTTTTAGGAGAAGAATTTGGGAAGTATTACTGCGAGCACTACAATATAACGGAAGAAGGCAATTTTGAAGGTAAGAATATACCTAACTTAATAGGCAAGGATTTAAAATCTATAACCTTTGAAGAGATGAGTAAACTTGACAGCATAAGAGATATGATACTGATCTACAGAGAAAAGAGAACTAAGCCCTTCAGGGACGAAAAGATACTGACATCCTGGAATGGACTTATGATTAGCTCCTTAGCTTATGGAGGCAAAGTATTTGATAACAGAATATTTATCAGAAAAGCAAAAGAAGCTGCTGATTTTGCAATTTCCAATTTAATAGATAAGGAAGGAAACCTTCTATCCATTTATGTTGACGGAAAAAGTTATAATTATGGGCTTCTAGAGGATTATTCCTTTTTCATATATGGATTGCTTTCTCTACATGATGTAATAAAGGATAAGGTATATTTAGAAATAAGCAAAAAATTGACTGATGATATGTTAGAACTATTTGAAGAAGAAGGAGCTTTATGTCATTACAGCAGCCTATCAGAACCGCTAATTATAAAATCAAGGCCTATTTATGATGGTGCAATTCCATCGGGGAATGCCTTTGCCTTACTAGTTCTTGGTAGACTATATAAATTTACCAATGACAAAAAATATTATGAAACGGCTGAAGAGATCATCAAAAGCTATGGAGGAGATATCAACAAGAATCCAATAGCATATATGTACTCTATATTATCCTTACTGATATAAACTTTCAAAAAAAGGGTTTACAATAATAAATTTTGTGGTATATTTAATTGTAATGAATAATAAGATAAAGGCTGTGAGATGGTAAAGTAGAATATAGGATGTATCCCAGAGAGGATTCCAATTGGTGGGAGGAATCTATACTACTATATTTGAAGTGCGCCATTGAGCTTTTAATCGAAATTTTAGTAGATTTTAACGGTAGTTCCCGTTACAGAACTAGAGTATGTTAGTACTCGAAAAGAGATGGGGTTTTTGTGCCCTAAGCAGAGTGGAACCGCGAAAGGAAAGTGACCTTTTGCCTCTGTATGTAATATACATGAGGCAAAAGGTTTTTTTATTTTCATCAGTTGTTAACAACAATAAAAATTTATAATAGATGGAGGTAATGTAAATGAAATATAATAGCATTTATGAATCTATTGGTAGAACACCATTAGTTAAGATCAAAAATTTAAGTGATGATAATATGGCTGATATATATGTAAAAGTTGAATCTTTTAATCCAGGTGGAAGTGTTAAGGATAGACCAGCCTTATATATGATAAAAGACGCTGAAGAGAAGGGAATTCTTAAAGCAGGCGGAACTATCATAGAACCTACAAGTGGAAATACTGGAATTGCTTTGTCCATGATAGGAGCTGCAAGAGGATACAAGGTAATCATAGTTATGCCTGATACTATGAGCATTGAAAGAAGAAAACTTATGGAGGCTTATGGAGCACAACTAGTTCTTACAGAAGGGAAGTATGGAATGCAGGGGGCAGTGGATAAAGCTGTAGAGTTAAAGGAGAAATATGGCTATTTTATGCCTAATCAGTTTGAAAATCCAGCAAATGTAAAAGCCCACTATGAAACAACAGCAGTAGAAATATTGGAAGACATGGGAGGAACTTTTGATGCATTTGTTGCAGGAGTAGGAACAGGAGGAACTGTTTCTGGAGTAGGAAGAAGGCTGAAGGAGATAAATCAGAAGGCTCTTGTTGTGGCAGTAGAGCCTAAAAAATCTCCATTGTTATCAGAAGGAAAGGCAGGAAGCCATAAAATACAGGGAATTGGAGCAAACTTTATACCCGCCATATTAGATAGGGGTATATTAGATGAAGTTATAGCTGTAGAAGATGAGGATGCTATTATTCAAGCGAGAAAAGTTGGTGCTATTGAAGGAATATTCTGCGGAATATCATCTGGAGCTAATATGTTTGCTGCAATTCAAGTTGCTAAGAAATTAGGCAAAGGTAAAAGAGTAGTAACTGTTTTACCTGATACTGGTGAAAGATATCTATCTACAGCATTATTTGTTGGAGTGTGATATTATGTTTTTTAAAACATTAAGGGAGGAAGCAAGGAATATATTAATGAAGGATCCAGCAGCTAAGAATATGCTAGAGGTAATGCTATGTTATCCAAGTCTGAAAGCAATAATCTATCATAGAATAAGCCATAAGCTGTATAAGAAAAAAAGATATACATTGGCAAGAATTATATCTCAAAGAGCTAGAAGAATAACTGGCATAGAAATCCATCCAGGTGCTAAAATAGGAAAAAATCTATTTATTGATCATGGTATGGGTGTAGTAATTGGAGAAACTGCAGAAATTGGGAACAATGTAACTATTTATCATGGGGTAACTCTTGGAGGAATTGGTGGGGATCCCAATTCAAAACGACATCCTACTGTGGAGGATAATGTTATGATAGGTGCTGGAGCAAAAATACTTGGCCCCGTAACCATTGGGAAGGGAGCTAAGATAGGAGCAAATGCAGTGGTATTAGATGATGTGCCTCCTTATACTACTGTTGTGGGAGTACCTGCAAGAGTAGTAAGGGTTCAGAGAAGAGAACATTTGATGTATGTCATATGATATAGCTGTTTACAATTCATAAAAATATTGTATAATAATTATTATAATAACAGGATAATAGAAAAAGCAGTGATCAAGACTAGTAGGCATAATAAAGGTCTATAGCGAGTCAGGGATGGTGGAAGCCTGATGATACTGTTGTGCTGAATGGACTTGAGAGCGAGTACCTGAATTTTAAGTAGGGTATTAGGGATAATCTCCCTTAAAGGATTAAAGTGGGCTATATGCCAATTGGAGTGGTACCGCGGAAGTAACCCTTTCGTCTCTGTTTTTGAGACGAAAGGGTTTTTTTATAAAAACGTATGGAGGTGCACTATATGGAAAGAAAGGTAGTATTCAGTGGAGTTCAGCCATCAGGAAGCTTAACCATAGGAAACTATATTGGAGCTATTAGAAATTGGATTTCTTTACAAGAGGAATATGATTGTTTTTATTCAATAGTCGATTTACATGCTATAACAGTACCTCAGGAGCCAAAGAATTTGAGAAGAAATACTCTAGAAGTATTAGCTATATATTTAGCTTGTGGATTGGATCCAGAAAAGAGTACCATATTCATTCAGTCCCATGTTTCTGCCCATGCTGAACTAGCTTGGGTATTAAATACCATGTCTTATATGGGACAGTTAAACAGAATGACTCAATATAAGGATAAATCCAAGAAACTAGGTGAAAATGTAAATGCAGGCTTATTTACCTATCCAGTACTTATGGCAGCAGATATACTTTTATATCAGACAGACCTTGTGCCAGTAGGTGAGGACCAAAAGCAGCATTTGGAACTTGCCAGAGATTTGGCAGAGAGATTTAATAATAGGTATAGTCCAACCTTCAAGATTCCAGAGCCCCTCATCAAAAAAGAAGGAGCAAGGATAATGAGCTTGCAAAATCCTGAGAAGAAGATGTCTAAATCAGATGAAAATGAAAATGCATATATATTGATACTTGACAAACCCGATGATATAAGGAAAAAGATCAAAAGAGCTGTAACTGATTCAATTGGAGAAGTAAAATATAGGGAGGAACAACCTGGCATTATGAACCTTATGACTATTTATTCCGCATTTAGTGGATGTTCTATAGAAGATATTGAAAGGAAATATGAAGGTCAAGGATACAGCCAATTTAAAGAGGACCTAGCAGAAGTGGTGATAGAAGGAATGGCTCCAATACAGGAAAGATATAATGACTATATGAACAATAAAGATTATTTAGAAAAGGTATACAAACAAGGAGCAGAAAGGGCTAGATATGTATCAAATAAAACTTTAAGTAAAGTATATAGAAAAGTGGGATTTGTAGCAAAATAGCTCTTTCATTAGCATTTATATTTCTTAATACAAGCAAAAAGGATATGATAAAGGAGTTCTATTATATATCTTTATCATATCCTTTTATTATCAAGCTATTAAAATACTCTCCTGCCGTATGAGAAGTGATTTTTGTAATAATCTGAGTTTATGTCGGAGATTATTACTCCTTTGCTGCTTGTGCTTGCATGTATAAACTTGCCATTTCCTATATATATTCCAGTATGACTTGGTCCGGACCTATATGTATTACTAAAAACAACTATGTCACCCGGCTGTAAATCTTTTTTATCTATTTTTTTACCAACATCTGCTTGTCCTGCTGAGGAGCGAGGTAAATCTATATCAAATTGTTTATATACATAATACGTAAATCCAGAACAGTCAAATCCTTTAGGACTAGCACCACCATAGCTATATGGAGATCCTAGATATTTCTTCGATGTTTCTACGATTCTTTTTCCTAAATCACTTGTTCTTGAAGCACTTCTGCTTGGTAGAGAAGTGGTTAAGCTGATTATATCGCTTAAAGCTTTATTAATGGTCCTATAGGTTTCAGGGCCAGCTATTCCATCTACTTGAATGCCATATTCTTTTTGAAAATTAGTAACTGCTTCTTTAGTCATGGAACCATAGTAATTAGTACATTCTTCAATATCCAAAAATCCTAATATTTTTAATCTCTCTTGTAGGGCTTTTACATCTTCACCTTTTAATCCTTCTTTAAGTGGGTGAGTATATATTAATGGTTCATATTTTCTTAAAATATTTACTAAGGCTTCATATGTATCTATTCCGAATGAGCCATCAGGTTTTAGCCCTTGTGATTGTTGGAATTCTATTACAGCTTTTTCAGTTTCTTCATTAAAATATGTACTTATTTCTTCAAGTTTCAGATAGCCTAAATCTATTAAATATTGTTGTAGCACTTTAACGTCTTCATGGTTCATTCCCTTTTTTAATGGAGTATCACCTAATTCTGCTTGTACCACCAAGGGATTGATGGATAATATTCCAGCTACTGTTAAGGATAAAACTCCAGTCTTTAAATTCTTTATCTTTAGCACAATGAACACAACCCTTCTACTCAATTTTGCCTGTTATTAAATAGTATACCTTATAATCAAAAAATAAGGAAGAGTTTGTTGTAACTATTTTGTAACTTTTTGTTTAAAATTTCTTAATAGTTTTGAAAGTTTTTTAAAAGGCAAGAGAATATGCCCTTGCCTTAATCCAATTTTACATTTTTTATGGCTTCTTCTGCAAATTTTGTGATTACTATATTGTCATATTCTGGCCTTTCAGTTAGCTCTCCTGCCATTTCCATTATGTCCATTAGATGATTTAATCCTTCTTCAGATATAATTGGGTCTGGTTTCCAGCTATCTTGGTTTTTGTATCTATTAATTAGGGATATCAATACGTCATCTTCAACATCAGGGAAGAAGGGTTTTACTACCTCAGCAACTTCTTCAGTGCTGTGGTTTTGTACCCAAAGCATACCTTTATATAGGGAATTTGTAAAAGATTGTATCATCTCAGGTTCCTATTCTATGGTGCTCTTTAAAGCTGAGTAACATGTATATGGAATATATCCGCCTTCTACACCGACGGAAGCTACTACATATCCTTTACCTTCCTTTTCTAAGCTGGAAGCTACTGGTTCAAATAACGTTACATAATCTCCTTCACCGCCAACAAAAGCTCCTGCTAATACATCAAATTGGACGTCCGTTCTTAGATTTACATCAACCCCTGGAGTTAGTCCATTTTTTTTGACAACGTATTCCAAAGTCATATAAGGTACTCCGCCTTTTCTACCACCAAGTACTTCTTTCCCTTTTAGTTTATCCCATGTGAAATTAGGATCTGGTTCTCTAGCAACTAGGAATTGACCATCTCTCTGTGTAAGTTGTGCAAAATTGATTGCATAGTCTTCTTTTCCTTCGTTATAGACGTATATGGATGCTTCTGGTCCCATAAATCCTATGTCTCCATCCTTACTTAGAAGGGATGCCATAACTTTATCTGCTCCTTTTCCGTCGATTAGCTCAATTTCCAGCCCTTCTTCTTCAAAAAATCCTAGGCCTAAAGCAACATATTGGGGAGTGTAGAATAGAGAGTGGGTTACTTCTATTAACCTAACTTTCCTAAGTTCTTCTTCTTTTTTACATCCGGTCATTATAATGCTTAATATTATTGTCAACAATAAAATAAAAGAAATTATCTTAAAACCCTTTGACATATCATCACCCCTTATAATATTATAAAAATAATGGTGGT
>Ga0134092_1001950_pt1 | contig 16753 bp, 15 predicted proteins | sample 3_6taG_FD_94454 | JGI IMG/M metagenome (GOLD analysis project Ga0134092, IMG submission 94454) | Switchgrass degrading microbial communities from high solid loading bioreactors in New Hampshire, USA - 3_6_20_6_A3 metaG | ecosystem: Engineered > Bioreactor > Semi-continuous > Anaerobic >... | reverse complement strand
CTCATTGTCAAGGGAACCGTGGAATAAATGCGGTAAATAGGCTCAAACTAGGCGCGAAAATATTGGCATAATCTCGTTACATGGAAAAATGAAAAATTTGCCCACGAGTACTTGACACAAACACCTGAGGCAAAACATATGTTATTTTTCCACGTATTATTGGTATAATTAACTACACGTGCACTCAAATATGCATCATACAAAGCAATGTCATCACGCGCCTTCATGCCTTCCACATGATTGTTGTTATAAATAACTTCATTACCTTCAAATAAAACAAATGTATAATATTCTCCCGACGTCTCACCCCACCAGTTATCATCACATACCACTTTATTATCTTCGACTTTAAGATATGATATGTGTCCATAAAGATTTTTTTCATATGGTATTCCATTTGTAATGGATATATTAAAAAATTTGTACATAAAATTATTAACAGTATTGCCGACTATCTCACAATGCTTTAACGGCACGTCGACCAGTACAATAAATGAAAACATAGTATTTGATACAGCATTATTCCTGAATATAAAATCACCTACACCAAAATCCACTTTGTCAGGATCTATGTTAGTATCACCATACTGTCTGTATAACGATATGTTCCCTATGAAAGTACAGTTCTGAATATCTACTTTTTCGACCTTATTACTTATTGTCTTTTCATTATAAACAATCAAGAAAGCACTTTTGCTGTTACGGTTAGTAAACCTGACATCCCTTATCGTTATACTTTTCAGCAAAGCAGGGTCTAACAATTTTGAACTGTATCCGTTGTCGGCTATTATTTCAGCATCTGATGTTCCTGTAATCTCGACCTCACTGGAAGTTAACGACTCTGAAGATGTCGTAACATAGTATTTATCATCTATTACTATCCTTCCTTTTGCATTGAGGGTTCTTATCAGCAAATTGGCATTATGCAATGCTTTGCTCTTATCATTCGGGATCATTCCAACATCCCTGGCATTATATGACAGGCCTGACAGTGGTACTGCTTCATCTTCTATTGAAATGATTCCAAACCTGTCGATAAGCTTGTCTGTAAAACTGTCACCTTTTTCATCGGTCTCAGGAGGCGGTGGTACTATGATCATTTCGTCAACAGGCAGTCCGGAAGGCAAAACATTGTCACTTATATTGCTTTTATCTTGAATACCAACTAAACAGTAGCCTATAAAAGCAATAATTAAAAGTGATATACATATCTTAAATGATTTCTTCTTATAAATCTTCATACCTTACTACCAGCATTGTTTATATCAATCCCTGCCATATATATCTCTAGTATACACCTTTTCGGCTACATCTGAAAGCTCTTCCGACATTCTGTTTGATACTATCACATCAGATATTCTCTTAAATTCGTCTAAATCAGTTATCACCCTTGAGTTGAAAAACGATTTCTCTTTTAACCATGGCTCATAAACCACCACTTCAATACCCTTTGCCTTTATTCGTTTCATGACTCCCTGTACTGAGGATGCCCTGAAATTGTCGGAATTCTTTTTCATGGTAAGGCGATATATACCAACAATATTTGGTTTTCTATTTAGGATCATATCAGCGATGTGGTCTTTTCTTGTCCTGTTTGAATCTACGATAGCTTTGATAAGATTGTTAGGCACATCTGCATAGTTTGCCAAAAGCTGTTTAGTATCTTTCGGCAGGCAATATCCGCCGTATCCAAAAGAAGGATTGTTGTAGAAATTCCCGATCCTGGGGTCCAGGCATACGCCTTCAATTATCTGCTTAGTATCTAACCCCCTGAGTTCTGCATATGTATCAAGCTCGTTAAAGAATGCTATCCTCAGCGCCAGGTATGTATTTGCAAACAGTTTGATGGCCTCTGCTTCGGTGGAATCTGTAAAAAGCACAGGTATATCCTTTTTTATTGCACCCTGGACCATCAGGTCTGCAAACTTCTTTGCCCTTTCTGATCTTTCACCGACTATTATCCTTGATGGGTGAAGATTATCATACAAAGCTTTGCCTTCCCTTAGGAATTCCGGTGAAAAAATGATATTGTCGGTTTCAAACATCTCCCTTACTTTTTTAGTATAACCTACAGGCACAGTTGACTTGACTATAATAAGCGAATCCGGATTGATAGAAAGCACGTTAGCAATTACTGCTTCAACTGACCTTGTATTGAAGTAATTTTTTTCAGGATCATAATTGGTAGGCGTTGCGATAATCACATATTCCGCCCCATCGATAGCCTTAAACGCATCCGTAGTGGCTGTCAGGCTTAACTCCTTTGTTGCCAGATACTCCTCCACTTCCGCATCGATGATCGGAGATTTGCGGTCATTGACCATATCAACTTTTTCCTGGATCAAATCCAGTGCAACTACATCGTTATGCTGAGCCAACAGTATAGCATTTGACAACCCTACATAGCCTATACCCGCAACTGCAATTTTCATTATCCCAATCCTCCCGTAAAAAGTCAAATTTTAACATTGTAATAATCTTTATACCAATCAACAAATTTACCAAGGCCTTCTTCAATGCTTGTATTAGGTCTGAAACCAATCGCTTCTTCCAAATCTGAGACATCGGCATATGTCTTCAGCACGTCGCCAGGCTGCATGTCCATATAAATTCTATTGGCTTTCTTGCCAATTTTCTCTTCAAGGATCGATATGAACCTTTCGAGTTTCACAGGTTTATTATTACCTATGTTATAAATCCTGTACGGCGCAAAACTGGTACTGACCCTGCCGTCCTGTTCATTCCAGTCAAAGTTTGGCTGCGGTGCAAGAGGTAGAAGTTTATATATGCCTTCAACTATATCATCGATATAGGTAAAGTCCCGTTCCATATTGCCATGATTAAACACTTTAATAGGTATATCATTTACAATACTCTCAGTAAACGTAAAGTAAGCCATATCAGGCCTTCCCCAAGGTCCATATACCGTAAAGAATCTCAAACCTGTAGTCGGTATGCCATAGAGATGGCTATATGTATGCGCCATTAGTTCATTGGACTTTTTCGTTGCAGCATATAAGCTGACAGGGTGATCAACATTATGGTCTGTAGAAAACGGAGTAAGCTTATTACCGCCATAAACCGAACTTGAAGATGCGTAAATGAGGTGCTTTACCGGATGATTCCTGCACACTTCCAGTATATTCATGAAACCTATGATATTCGAATTTATATAAGCATAGGGATTCTTAATACTATATCGCACACCGGCCTGTGCAGCAAGATGTATAACATAATCAATACCAAACTCATCAAACAACGAGTCTACTTTTTCTTTATCAATAATATCAACCTTCCTGAACAAAAAGCCAGATACATCTTTCAATCGGTTAATACGGGCTTCTTTTAGTGATATATCATAGTAATTATTTAAGTTATCAATTCCTATGACATTATATGAGTTTTTCAACAAATAAGCTGAAAGATGATATCCTATAAACCCGGCAGCACCTGTTACCAAAACCGTCATTATTATCTACCCCTTATTCTGTTTTACTGGCTGCAATTTCACTATACATTTCGTTATAATAATTCAGATAATTACCTGAAATTATATTACTAATCCATTCCCGGTTATTCAGGTACCAGTCAATAGTTTCTTCAAGTCCCTGTTCAAAAGTATACATGGGTTTCCAACCGAGTTGCTTTGCTATCTTTGTGTTGTCTATTGCATACCTTCTGTCATGGCCTGGCCTGTCTTTCACAAATTTTATCAATGAAGCCGGTTTGTTAAGCTTTGTGACAATTAGCCTGACGATCTCTATATTCTTCATCTCATTATTGCCGCCTATATTGTACACCTCTCCGATCACGCCTTTATGCAATACTGTATCGATTGCACTGCAATGATCATAAACATGCAGCCAGTCCCTAACTTGCTTTCCGTCGCCATAAACTGGTAATTCTTTATTGCTTAGACAGTTGCATATCATTAAAGGAATAAGCTTTTCGGGGAATTGATATGGCCCATAATTATTACTGCATCTTGTAACATTTACAGGTAAACCATATGTTTCATGATATGCCCGCACCAGGAGATCCGCACTCGCCTTTGATGCTGAATACGGGCTATTGGACTGCAGTGGATGCGATTCTGTAAACTTTCCTGTTGGCCCCAATTCACCATATACTTCATCCGTTGAAACCTGAAGAAATCTGACGCCGGTTTTGTATTCCCTGCAATACTTATTATCTGGCTCAATTTTCCAATATTTCATTGCTGTATTGAGTAGGACATGAGTTCCAAAAACATTGGTAGATAAAAAAGCATCCGGATCAACTATACTCCTGTCGACATGAGATTCAGCGGCAAAGTTCACAACTGTATCAATATCATATTTTTCAAATACATCCTTAACTGCGTTTTTATCTCTGATATCAGCATGTACAAAGACATGATTCGGATGGTGCATAATATCTTTGATATTATCTAAATTACCTGCATAAGTCAGAAGATCGAAGTTGATTATCCTATAACATGAGTATTTATTTAACATGTATCTAACAAAGTTGCTGCCAATAAAACCTGCTCCACCGGTAATTAGTATATTTTTCATAATATTACCCCCAACGAATTTCCATATTCTCTTATCTGTAAAACCTTTCATCCTTTTGTCTTTCTCTTACTACTTCTGCTGGATTTCCATATGCCACAACATAAGGTGGTACATCTTTTGTTACTACGGCCCCCATGCCTATAATTGAATATTCTCCTATTTTTACTCTATCACGTATGCAACAACCCATGTTTACAGCAGAACCTCTACCAATTGTAGTATATCCTCCAATCAATGCGCCTGGACCAACGGTAACAAAATCACTGGTCATAATATCGTGCCCAATGGAAACATTGCTGTTTATGATATTGTGCTCTCCAATTATTGTATCACTTTTTATAACTGCATTAGCTTGAACAATCGTCCCAGCTCCTATTCTTGCATGTCTGCTTACAACAGCCGATGGATGAATCACAGTAATAAATTCAAAGTCCGGAAAAATATTCTTAATTTTTTGGGCATATTGTTCCCTGAAATAGTTATCGCCTACAGCAATTATGCCAAAATGAGGTAACTCATTCAGCATATCTAAGCCGCCTATAATTTTATATCCTAATATTTCTGTCCCTTTCTCTGCAAAGTCACATACAACTGCTTCGATTTTATATTTGTTTTCTGCTTCAATTATGTCAATAACTACTTTAGCATGCCCACCAGATCCAATTATTATAATATTTTCCACAGTTTAACCTCCTTTAAAATACTACTCCTCAGCCAAAGAAAGAATGTATTTACCGTAATCAGTCATTTTCAAATTTTCACCCAAGATTCTTAATTGATCTTTCGTTATAAATCCTCTTCGCCACGCAACTTCTTCAATACATGAAATATAATATCCCTGTCTAGATTGGACAGCTTCCACAAACTCAGCGGCTCGCAGCAAGCCATCCGGAGTACCGGTATCTAACCATGCCATACCTCTTCCCATCAGTTCAACATGAAGCTCGTTCAATTTAAGATATACATTGTTTACATCAGTGATTTCAAGTTCTCCTCTTTCAGATGGCTTAATGTGTTTTGCAATTTCAACTACTCTGTTATCATAAAAATACAATCCTGGAACTGCATAATTGGATTGAGGAATCTGAGGTTTTTCTTCAATCGATATAACTTTCCGGTTCTCATCAAACTCCACAACACCAAAGCTGCGGGCATCCCTCACAGGATATCCGAAGATAGTAGCACCTGTTTTCCTTTCTTTTGCTCTTTCAAGCAGTCGAGTTAAGTTCGGGCCATAGAAAAAGTTGTCACCTAATATAAGACAAACACTATCAGCACCAATGAACTCCTCACCAATAATAAATGCATCCGCCAGCCCTCTTGGTGAAGTTTGCACAGCGTATGAAAACTTCAATCCCAAACATTCACCGCTTCCGAACAATCTTTTATACTGAGGCATATCTTCAGGTGTTGAAATTATCAATATTTCCCTTATGCTTGCAAGCATAAGCACAGACAAAGGATAATAGATCAGCGGTTTATCATAAATCGGAAGAAGCTGTTTGGAAACAGCCAATGTCATTGGGTATAAACGAGATCCTTTACCGCCTGCCAGGATAATTCCTTTCATGTCGCACCTCTTTATTTTAACTTAAAATTGTATCACAGATCCTATCGACGTCATCAAGCTTAAGGTCAGCGTAGAGCGGAAGCGTCAATACCCTCTCAGCAATATAAAGTGCCACGGGCGTTTCATTTACATTGAACCTGTCCCTATAACATGCAAAACTGTTCGTAGTAGGATAAAAGTACTTACGTGCATAAATATTATGTGATGCCAACAAATTATAAACCTTATCTCTGTTATACTTATAACCGTCAAACACTACTGGAAAATATGAATAGTTACTTTTTACACCAGGTTGCAGTTTTACAAGTTTTATCCCTTTAATGCCTTCCAGCCTCTCGTAGTACCTTTCAACTACTGTCTTACGTTTTTCTATTTCTTCGTCCACATGACGTAAATTGCAAATCCCCATTGCTGCCTGAAATTCGTTCATTTTAGCATTGGTTCCAATATAATCCACGGATTCCTCGCTTGTAATACCAAAGTTCTTCATGCAATTCAGTTTCTCTGCCAATTCCTCATTACTGGTTGCAATAGCTCCACCCTCTATTGTGTTAAATACTTTTGTCGCATGGAAACTGAACATTGAAGCATCACCAAAGTTAGCTACACCAATTCCGTTATACTTAACTCCAAATGCATGTGCAGCATCATAGATAACTGCCAAACTATGCTTTTTCGCTATTCGTTCTATTTCACTTACATTACAGATATTCCCATAAACGTGCACTGGTATTATTGCTGTAGTCTTTTCAGTTATTTTTGATTCAAGTATTTCAGTATTAATAGTATAGTCGTCAAAATTAATATCGCAAAAAACCGGGCGGATACCTTTCCTGACAATAGCGTGGGTAGTTGAAGCAAAAGTAAAAGGTGTCGTTATTATCTCACCGGTTAGATTGAGGGCTTCAATCGCTAACTCCAACGCCATGTGACCATTTGTAAAAAGAGAAATATGTTGTACGCCCAGGTACATTTTCAGCTTTTCTTCAAGGTGTCTGTGCTTTTCACCGTTATTGGTCAATCTGTAATTCTCCCATATGTTTTTTATCTCGTCAATATATTCATTAAAATCAGGTAACGATGAGCGCGTTACATAAATAGCATTTTCCATACTGGTCCCCTCATAATCCTAATCATGAATTTTCATGTTTATATAGCTTTTAGCTGTATCAAGCAGATAAAAAAGGCATTCAAGCTTTAGCATATAAGATAAGCCTAAGTATAATACAACACCAGCAATGACCTGTATTGCCAATGTTACCAATACACTAAACCCCAAATACTTTATACAATAGACCATTAAGCCCAAAACAACTGATAATGCTAAACTTGGCAATATATCCAGTATCTGTTCTTTGTAAGAATAATTCAATAGCTTTTTATTAGGATATGAATTGATAATAGTTGACAAAACAGATGATGCTATTTTGAAGTAAACCATCCCAAATACTCCATATGGTACACTTATGATGATAAAAACTATCCCTATGATTTTTTTTATAATCTCCAATTTAAGGTATATATCGCTTCTACCCAATGCATTTATAACCTGAAGGTTAGCAGTGTGTATCGGCCAAAGTGAATATACGATACACAACAACTGCAAAAATGGCACACAGTCAATCCATTTATCAGTTAACAAAACTAGTATAATTGGTTCAGCACAAGCAATAATACCGGCCATCATTGGAAAAATTAAATAGGAACTCGTAACTATGGATCTCCTCATCATACTTTTTAACCTGTTTTTATCATCTTGGCTGTCTGACAAAGCCGGAAACAAAACTGAAGATATGGCTCCATTAATATTCGTTACAATCAAATTAGGTACACTGTCGCCCCTATTGTAATATCCCAGGGTTTCCGAGTCGAACAGTTTTCCGATAATAAGTCCGTATAAGTTATTATAAACCGTATCAATCAATGAGGAAAATAGAAGTTTATATCCGAATTGAAACAACCTTTTTATTCTTGCAAAAGAAAAAGTAAGTTTTGGTCTCCATTTTACTGTTATCCATAACACAATGGTTACAACAATCGTATTAGTTAAATGCTGGCATACAAGTGCCCAGGCTCCCCATCCCAAATATGCAGTAAATATACCTACCGTGCCGGATATTATTATACCTCCAAGGCTGCTGAAGAAGAATCGCTTGAACTGCATGGATTTCGAAACAAAGGCATTCTGGACAGTAGTTACAGCATAAAAAATAAGAGATAAAGCTAAAACTCTAAGTAGTTGTTTCAGTTGGGGTTCACCATAATAACCCGCTATAAATGGGGCAGAGAAAAATATTATAATGTACAACATCACCGATATAACTATACTTAGGTAAAAAACTGATGAGAAGTCGATCTCATCAGCATCTTTTTTCTGGATCAATGCAGTATTGAAACCACTCTGTATAAATACATTTGATATTGTTATAAAAATCGTTATTAGCGCAATTTTCCCATAATCTTCAGGCATCAGAAGCCTGGCCAGAAAAATTTGAACAAAAAATTGCACTCCCTGGGCGCTAAACCTTTCCATTAGTTTCCACATGAGGTTTGAAATTACTGTCACTCTTGAGATCGTTTTTTCCACTTTATCGCCATCATCCTTTTTTTTCTCTCAGTTTTTTTATTATTTGCACAAACCATGGAACGTATTGCCTTAAAATAATTTTAAACCTAGAAACTGGTGGCAACGATTTATATTTTTCATAAAATCTTGGAGTTTTCATTTTGTCAAAATTATTTTGTGCATTCAGTAAATTAAATTCAAAATCGATCTTCCTTTTCTCAACCAACTCATGATATTTAAAATTTGTGTAACTATCGATATCATCAAACATTTTTATCATCCTGTATGTAAATTCACTTAACTTATCAAGATCAGTGTTAAGCTCATATCTCCATGTCCAAGAACCTTCAACGCCTCTGCGGTATGCAGACATATATTGATCAATGTAATAAACTGGCCCCTTCAGAGATAAAAAAATCGCTAGCGGATAATCACCCACAGGTGCGTTATAGTAAAACTTCGGGAATTCATTTATGTATTCAGACCTATACATTATAGAATTCGTCGCCAAAAAACCTCCGCCTTGAGATATGATATCTTCAGTAGTAAGTATTCCGTCAAATTTTGATGGACGAATTTCTCCAATAATATCTTTTGTTTCCGAAACTAAATATGCTGCATGAGTGCACATACTACACTCAGGATGTGATTCCATATATTCTACCTGTTTTTGGAGTTTATATGGATCAGTCCAGTAATCATCACCTTCACACAACGCAATATATTTCCCTTTTGCTCTCTTTAAGTTTATGACTGATACTTTTACCCCTTTAGAGTATTGGTTTTCTTTTTGATAAATAGGTTTTATCAGATCGGGATATTTTAACTCGTACTCTTTAATAATATTAGACGTATCATCTGTTGATGCATCGTCATGCACCAGGATCTCAAAGCCAAATTTAGTTTTTTGCATAAGGAAACTATCTAATGCATCAGCAATATATTTCTCATGATTATATGTAATACAACCGATACTCACTAAAACTTCTCTCATATTTTGACATCCCCAACTCTTTTACGAAAAGTATTTCTTATCTTTCTAAAAAAGCTATAGATTTTACCATAAAAAATAAGCAAGTTGTAATGATAATTCTTAAATAGATATAATACAGGTATGTATCTATAAGAAAAAGTTCTATATTGGGTATTATTCATAGCGTTAATAAATAATTTTATTTTATGCATTTCTGTAAGTAATTCAATTTTTTTATCTTTTGATGTATTAGATGTAATAATCGTTATAATACAATTTAGCATGCTGCTACAATAAAATCTGTTGAACAGTCTCACATTAAACTCTGTATCATATCTTAATAATTTAAGATATTCAAAAAGTTTACCCCATACAACACTTAAGTCTATATATTTTTGTAAGTTTACTGTATTTGTTATACTTGCCTGATTCATACGGTAATTATATAATGCTTTATCTATATAAACAATTTTACTCGCATTGTAGAATAACGGCAATGACTGTAATAAATCTTCTCCGTGTTTATACTTTTTAAATTGGGAATAATCAGAATCCTTATCAACAATTGTTGCCTTGATTGCCTTTAGACATAAGTTGTTAAGGCAATTACTAGTTATCAGTTTTTCAAACAGCAAATGTTTATTCGAATTAGTAAACATCTTTTTGTCTTCAAATACCGTTTCCTGTTTAATTGTTACATCGTTTACTACTCTCTTAAAGTTGAAAATAACCATATCACAATCAAATTCATTAAATATATTATCAACAGTCTGCAATAAGTCACTGTCCCAAAAATCATCTGAATCTAAAAATAGCAGAATATCACCATTAGCCAGTTCTATCGACTTACGTCTTGCCATAATAAGGCCTTGATTGCTTTGATGATGTACAGTAATTCGAGGGTCTTTTTGCATATACATATCACATATAACACTGCTTGCATCAGTTGAACCATCGTCAATTAGTATTATCTCAAAGTTATGATATGTCTGGTTTAGTACAGAATCAATACATTCACTCAAATATTTTTCTACATTATAAACAGGTATTAAAACACTATACTTGTAAGACATAGACTCTCCTTCTTATATTTGTTTTATTTTATTACTAAATAGCTAATAGATTTTGAATATAAACCCGGTGGTATAAAACTTTTACAACTACTTTTTATTTATTCTGCTCATAGAAAGACCTTGAAGAAGCAATTCTCTATGTGACTCACATTCAATATAATTTCGGATTGTCAACAACTGTTTCTTACTATATCGATGTTTTGCTAATATACCGTTAAGCAGTCTTCTGTCTATTATTGATAACCATTTACTAAATCCCGCTAGCTGTCTGATATAATGCAAAGTATTCTCATATGCAAACTTTTGATATTGATATTCTATAAAACCATTAAGTAAAATTTCATTTGAGCGCATATAAAATGCATCCAAAATATTGGCAGCATCTTTACCTTCGGCAAGACGTACCACATTACCATCTTTCTTGACCGGGATATACTCGATACTGAGTTTTTCTCTTATAGATGCTTTTATAAGCAAACTCGTTTTCCAATTCTCACTTTCAGAAGCATCAAAAATGAAATTCCCTTGACCATAAATAATTGTTGATCCATTATAATTTTCATAACACCCTACACAATGACTATGTTGACAAACTACTAAATCAGCACCTTTTTGAACTATTTTCCTGCATACCTTTTGCAAGTATGGAGATGGATAATGATAATGTTCTTTGCCTCCATGATAAAGTACAATAACAAAATCACATTCTGTCTTCAATGTGCTAATATGATCCAAACTTTCCAAGGGATCAAAAGGGTTTGCACCTGGTATTCTGTCTGAAGCAATAGAGAATTCATGCTCAGTGCATGCATATATACCGACCTTGATACCATTTTGATCTATAATATAGGGCTTACTTGCTTCATTGACATCTTTCCCTGCTCCAACAAATGGTATATCAAACTGTGTCAGTAATCGTAATGTAGAATTAAGGCCGGAAACACCTTGATCAAGTATATGATTATTAGCTAAGGCTATAACAGAAGGTGAAAGCGCTCTTATTCCTTCAATTACACTAGTTGGTGCTATTAAATTAAGACCACATTTATCAATAGGTTCCTCAATATCGGTAAGAGGTACCTCTAAATTAAAAATACGGAAATTTGCTTTGCTCCATACTGCTAACAATTTATCTCCAAGCAATTCAGTTACATTGCCTTTATCAAACAGCTCAATGTTGGATCTGGTCGGTACTAAATCACCACAAATAATTATATCCACCTTCGCGTCACTCCTGGTCAAAATAATTAAAGGACTAACATATTCCCGAGCAATAAATCATCATCTTCTGAATCAAATGGGCATAGACCAGATCCATCATAAAAAGTTATTTCACCAAAATATAGTTTATTGAATATTACATACCAGTCAATACGTACATGATATTTATCTCGTGCCAACATTTCCGAAAGTTCAATCATTTTATCTAATACAAGTGGCTTATCAAGCACTATGGAAGATATAGATTTTTTCTGCGAAATGTTTGTTTTATTCCAATCAATAGTATAGAAATCTTGCTTATGGTTGCCAAATCTGTTAATATGAACCTCAATCAACTTTGCTTTCCCATTAAAGCATAACACCTTATAGTCCATAGGAGGATCATCATTTTCTGAAATAAACTCCTCACATATTATTCTTGGTTTCACGTTTTTATAAGGCCACTCTCTTCCACTCCAATACCAATTTTTTTTCATCCATTTCCTAAGCTTCTTTTTAGCTTCTTCTAAATCGAGTTTATCCTTATCCGTACATATAATATTGGTTCCGGACCCATGCGTACATTTGATAACAAATCTTTGGGGTAATTTATCCCATTTTATCTCATCAACTTTATTATAAAGTCCGATAAGTGGAATCAAGTACTCCTTCCCAATCGTTCTTTCAATATATGACCTAACTTCATATTTATCAACATAAATACTGTATTCTGGTTTTCTGTCATAAAGTTTTAGCCACTGTAATTTCTCATTAAATGTTTTAGGATTGTTAATATCTAATTTCTTACCTGTTGCACTCCAATAAATAAGCTTTAAATATGGTTTATCCGGTAACCAGTTCAGCAAGCCATGATTCCCAAGACTTCTCATGATTATTCTGGGTGATTTAATATATTTAATTATATTCATCTTCATGTATCCTCCTTTTGCAGCGGACAACTAATATCTGCTATTTCTGAGTTGTAAACAGTCATAAAAGCAAAGATCAAACCAAAAGCAATAGTTGATGTCATATCATAAAAATGAATAACTCCAATACCCAGAAATACAAGTATACAGTATAACCCAAACATCATTCTTAGTTCTTTTTTTAATATTGTTATTGCAGTTTTGCTAAATATCTTTTTCATAAAATAAATACATACTGTAATATAAGGTATAGCATATAAGAATGCTCCTATAATTCCTGTACAAGCTAATAATTCCGCATATGTTGAATGTGAATATGTTTTAAAAATAGAAAGATCTCTGAAGTTATTCATACCTACTCCAACTATCGGACTAAATTTAAACATTTCGAACGCTTCCCTATACATATTTCGCCTGATCACATCTGCTTCACTTTTAGACAGGTTTTTCAGCCTCTCCAAAAGTACAGAATCTTTTAATATCGGATAAAATATAAGATATGCGATGCTTATAATAATGGCTAAAGTAAACAGTATCCTTAAACTAGTTATTCCGCCAAGTCTTTTCAAATCTTTTTTAACAACAATAAACAGCCAATATAAAAATATAATAACAGCACTTAACAGTGATTTTCTTGATCCAGTTAATACAATTACATACATCAAAAAGAAAATAACGCTGATCTTTACTAAAGTGTTCAAACCTTTCTTAATATCTATCTTGTACAAGATACAGCAGATACCTACTACCATTAAAATTCCAAGAGAATTTGGGTTGTCTAAATGTCCCATCGCTCTCCTACCATTACCAAGGTCTACTCCCCAGAATACTGTCGTAACACCACATACGAGAGAGAATATGATAAAAATATTTATAAAATAATCAATGCTTTTATCTTGTTTAGAAATGTAAACTATTCCATATATCAACACTAGAAATTCTATAAAAGTAATAACAGATTGAAAAACATGGCTAAAATTAACGGCGACTATGCTTCCTGTAAAAAGTGATGAAAAAGCAAATAAAATCCAAAAAATCAATTCTCTGTTTATAACTTTTATTATTTTTTCATCTGTTCTTATTGCATGCAAAATAATGAAGAACATCATTCCGACACCAAGAACCAGGAGCATATTGGGAATCGGGGAAAATACAACCTGAAACCAACCATAATATAGTAATATTATGAAAAAAAGTAATTTGCTTAATCGTATTAGCATAAGTCTTTATTATCCTGTGTATTATTTTTAATAAATTCTAATATATTTATCGCACGTTGCTTTACGTTAAGAGAAGATGCAATTTTAAGAGAAGCATCGGACATCCTTTTCTGAATAACTGGGTTCTCTTTAATATTTTCAATAGCTTTTTTAATCTCATTTATATTCAACGGATCTACCCTTATCGAATTCTCTTCTGATAAAATATCATCATTAAAGTTCAAGTTCGAAGAAATAACAGGTAAACCGCAAGCCATCGCTTCAATTATGGCATTGCAGCAACCTTCCGCAAGTGTAGGCAATACAAACACATCGCAAGCACTCAAATATTCAGGTAATTTTTCATGCGGCAACGGTCCACAAAAAAGTTGCCCTCTACATTTAGGTGTTTTAGGACCATTCCCGATAAAAACAGATTTAACATCAGGAAGCATATCTAATGCCTCTGATAATCTTTCCACTCCCTTTCTCTCGTTAAAATGTCCAACAAATGCAACAATAAAGTTTTTTTGATCAAAGCCCAATTTACGTCTCATTTCTTGCTTATCTCTTTTATAAAATATACTGTCATCTATGCCATTGACAAAAACCTTTACTTTATTTTCCGGGACTAATTTCATATCTATCAGTTGTTGTTTATTGGCTGATGATACTGATATTACTCCTGATAAACTATCTAACAAATACCTGATTCTATCAATGTTAAAAAACTTATCAATTCTTAATTTGCTTTCACCATTAGCATAGAATGTAGGTATGTTATACTTTAACCCTTGCGACATTGCTGCTAATCCTGAAGGTAGAAGAAAATGGGCATAAAGTACATCCGGTTTTGGATGAAGTCTCCTGAAAACACCTGAAATTGCTGTCATAAAGCCAGCATACGTCAACTTAAAAGTATTCACACCCAAAATTTCTTTCTCGGAAAATGAAAAATACCTGGGCCGATAAATTTTAACTTCTTTCCCATTCCCGTATTTATGCAATTCATATTTTGGTGCAATTTGCCTTCCGTGTATAAAATCTGATGTTAAGCTGATCGGCGCTATAACAGTACATGATATGCCCAGTTCAGAAAAAGCTATAACAAGTTGTTTAACAAAAGTGTTTTTTTCATATCTTTCAGTAGGATAGCCATCACAAATAATGCATATATTATTAATTTCCATACCAATTATAACTCCAATCTGTATATTTTATTATTACATAATACTTATACTTCTTTCTGATATTTTTCTGTAAGAAAAAACTTCCATTCCTTTTGTGCTTGCGATTGTTTTCATTTTTTCATATAGTTCTGAATCCTCTACTATTTGCTTAATTATATCAGTTATTTCACTTACAGAGTCACTATATAAGAACTTACAGTTACCTCCTAAATCAACATGTGTAGTTCCTTCCCAATACTTAACAACCATAGGAACACCCAATCCTGTGGCTTGTTCCCAAAATACTGAATGCCTACCCGGAAATACAACTAAATCAGATGCAGCAAAATACTTATATACATCACTGGCATTTACCCACCCTATATATTTAACTCTCTCATTACATAATTCATACACACTTTTTTGCAGGTCTTCAACAATTGAGCCAAAGACGACTAGTTTTAGTTTTGGATTATCTATGTTGTTGACGGCTTGCATTAACAAAAGAGTTTGCTTTTTATAGTTATCTATTTTGCCCCCTGTTATAATCAAAAAATCATCTTCACTAATGCTATATTTTTCTCTTATTATCTTTCTTACGCCTGGCTGCCTTGTTTCACTAACCTTTTCATCATCAGCTCCCATAACTAACAGTTTTACTTTATTTGGGGGAATTTTATAGACATTAATTAAAAAATCAACTCTTGCCGGTAAGACCCCGTAAAATTTCAAAGCATACTTGTTTATTATGTTTGCGCATTTGCGCCAAATTAATTTATGTAATATATTTCTGCTAATGAAGCTTTTTGCACTGTTTGAAAAATCAGCGTGATTGTCCACAAAAACTTTTACATCTCTGTTTTGTGATAAATACTTCGTTACAACTTTAATATCTAAGAATTGACAACCGTGTATAAATATTATATCAGGCTTTATTCTCGCCAAGTGATGGTACCAATCTTCATAGAGCCTTAATAATCGATTTACCTTCACTGGTTTTCGATAGTTTAGACGTATTACTGGTATTCCGTATTCGTTAATATATTCACCAGACTTTTCTAACAAGCATGCGTTTCCGTTTTTATCAAAAGACTCCATTGATGCAATAATAGTTACTTCGTGACCACTCAATTTGTGGAACTTAGGAAGCATATTCTCCTGATATGCATAATTATCGATATAGAAATTTGCCAAACAAACATGTAGAATTTTCATTGCTTCCTCCATACAGTCATATTTACTATTTTGGCATAACTCTGTATCAGCTTTACTACTTTAACAGATACATTGGTATCCTCATAATCTCCCGGCATGGCAACTTCTTCCCTGTTTTCAAGCATAGCTACAGCCAGTTCCACTGCCTGCTCGACATCCTCATACTCTATCCCTCCGATAACGATCGTCCCTTTGTCCAGAACTTCCGGTCGCTCAGTTGATGTCCGGATAAGTACTGCAGGGAAATTTAGCATAGCAGACTCCTCAGATAATGTCCCACTGTCCGACAAAACACAATATGCG
>Ga0134092_1001948_pt1 | contig 16760 bp, 19 predicted proteins | sample 3_6taG_FD_94454 | JGI IMG/M metagenome (GOLD analysis project Ga0134092, IMG submission 94454) | Switchgrass degrading microbial communities from high solid loading bioreactors in New Hampshire, USA - 3_6_20_6_A3 metaG | ecosystem: Engineered > Bioreactor > Semi-continuous > Anaerobic >... | reverse complement strand
TTCTTTCGATACTACCTAAGGTAGCAGCAAATCATTGTTGCAGTAAAGCTTTCAATCTAAGGCTTTACCTCCCTGGGCAACCCTAATTTGCAACAGCTCCCCTTCCTTGCTTTATTGCATTTGAAGTTTTTTATACAGCAAATAAATTTTTAGAGAACCCGTTTTTTCAAATAACCGCCAGAGTATGTCAGCAGGTGTCATAGATTATTACCTACTTTTCAAATCCTTCTAGCGGCATTATAACATATTATGTAACCAACAGACAACTTAATCCAAACTGAAATGCTTTTGCCGGAAAATTTCATATAAAATAATCCCTCCGGCTATGGCTACGTTTAAAGATTCTACTACAGGATTTAAAGGTATTTTTACCTTTTGATAACTTTCTTGAAAGTTAAGGGGTCCATGATCTTCGCTACCCAAAACTAAAGCAACCTTTTCCGGGTAATTATATTCATAATAATACATCTCCGTATTCACATCGGCAACCACAACGGTAAAATTATGTTTTTGTAAAAGATTAAGTAAGGATTGCTTATCTTGAATATACAAAACAGGTAAATTAAAAACTGCTCCCATGGTAGCCCTGAGAGTTTTTTCGTTATACAAATCTACTGTTCCTTTAAGACAAAAAACTGCTCCCACTCCCACACCTAATGAAGTCCTGATTAGGGTACCTAAATTACCCGGATCTTGAATCCCATCAATTATAAGAACAACATCTGTCTGCAAAACCTGTTCTAAATCCCAAGAAGGTTTAGCGACAATAGCCGCAATTCCCTGAGGATGAACCGTAGGCAAACACTTTTCCAGTAGATTCCCGGCCACCACAAAATAGTCAGGAGTAAATTTTGTCAATACTCCCTTCACAGCGGGATTTTCCAAAGCAGCTTCACTGACTAATAAAGCCTCAATTTCCGCCTTATTTTTCAAAGCTTCTTCACAAAACCGACCACCTTCGATGACAAATTGTCCATATTCATCCCTGTATTTTTTTAGACCCAAAGCCTTAATTTTTTTTAGCCATTTGTTTTGTTCAGAAGTTATTCTCTCCACTAAAAATATTTCTCCTTCCTTTACCCTGGTATTTATATTGGATTTAATAATTTTAATTCAGGGTAAATATGAGGTGAAATTTAAGTAGTATTAAAGCAGGCTTCTTAAGCCTGCTTTAATTGATGGTTTTTAGCCAATTCCACTAGTTCCTTAAAAGCTTGAGCATCGTTTACCGCTAAATCTGCTAAAATCTTGCGGTTTATTTCTACACCGGCATTTTTTAAACCATTAATAAAACGATTATAAGACATACCATTTTGTCTGGCTGCAGCATTTATACGTGTAATCCAGAGTCTACGAAAATCCCTTTTTCGTAATCTACGATGAATATAAGAATGCATCAAGGCTTTCATTACAGCCTGATTAGCTACCCTGTAAATTTTTGATCTAGCACCTCTATAACCTTTAGCTAGTTTTAATATTTTTTTATGTCTACGACGGGCAGTTACCCCTCTTTTAACTCTTGCCATAATATTTGCCTCCTTTAATCTGCATATTACTTGTAAGGTATTAACTTGGCTATTTTTTTAGCGTCACCTTCAAACATAATTGCGGATTTACGCAAATTACGTTTTCTTTTTGCTGATTTTTTCTCTAAAATGTGACTTTTATAAGCGTGATATCTTTTGATTTTTCCGGTAGCAGTTTTCTTAAATCTTTTTGCTGCACCCCGGTGAGTTTTCATTTTTGGCATAAATACTTCCCCCTATCTGCTATATCTAATCATTTTTTGGTGATAAAACCATAACCATGTTTCTACCTTCAACCTTAGCTTCCTTTTCAATTTTCGCTAAGTCTTTTACTTCATTAGCCAAACGCAAACAGAGTTCTTTACCTATTTCAGGATGAGTAATTTCTCTTCCCCTGAACATAATTGTAACTTTTACTTTATCACCATTCTTTAAAAATCTAATAGCATTTTTTGTTTTTGTCATAAAATCATGGTCCTCAATATTAGGACGCAACTTAACCTCTTTTACATTAATAATCCTTTGTTTTTTACGAGCTTCACGTTCTTTTTTACTCTGTTCATATTTATACTTGCCAAAATCCATAATTCGGCACACAGGTGGATTAGCATTGGGAGCAACTTCTACCAAGTCCAAATTGCGCTCAAGAGCAATTTTCAAAGCCTCTTTGGGAGACATAATACCTAATTGTTCTCCCCGTTCATCTACTAATCTGACCTCTTTACCTCTAATCTCCTCGTTAACCCGTAAGTCTTTGCTAATAATTTGTCACCTCCAAAATAATAAAAACGGATGGAAGATCCATCCGCTTATCTAACAAGGTTACACAAGGTTAAACATTTACAATTACACCTTTAAGGATACAAATATCTCAAATCCTTGTTACCTACCAGATAACCTTATAAGCTCTAGCCATAAGGTGAGAAGCGGACGGCTTCTTCTTTTCCATACATATATAATCATATTTTGCGTATATATATTAGCATCTAATCAAAAAAATGTCAAACTCAAATTTTCTTTTTAATTTCTTCTAGAACCTTTTCTTTAAATTCGTGGAAAGGAACGGCCCCCAAATCTCCTTCTCCTCTTTTTCTCAAACTAACTGTATTATTCTCTACTTCTCTGTCTCCTATAACTAACATATAAGGTATTTTTTGTACCTGTGCTTCCCTAATCTTGTACCCGATTTTTTCATTTCGTTCATCAAGTTCTACCCGCACACCGGCTTGGAAGAGTTCCTCATACAGCTTTCGACCGTAAGAAAGTTGTTTATCAGTTATAGGCAATATTTTTACCTGAACAGGGGCCAGCCAGGTCGGAAAAGCTCCCGCATAGTGTTCAGTTAAAATTCCAATAAACCTTTCAATACTGCCAAAAATAGTCCGATGCACCATTACCGGTCTATGCTTTTCTCCATCTTCACCAATATAAGTCATATCAAATTTTTCCGGCATCTGAAAATCTAACTGAATTGTACCACATTGCCAAGTTCTGCCTAGAGAGTCTTTTAAGTGGAAATCGATCTTAGGTCCGTAAAAAGCACCATCACCTTCATTAATATAATATCGCATACCTTTTTCTTTTAAGGTTTGTTCTAAGGCATTGGTGGCTTTTTCCCACATTTCATCCGAACCCATAGCTTTTTTAGGTTTGGTAGATAATTCTACATGATAATCAAAACCAAAGAGTTTATAGATTTTTTCGGTTAGTTCAATTACTCCTTTGACCTCTTGACTAATCTGGCTGGGCAGCATGAAAATATGGGCATCATCCTGGGTAAAGGCGCGAACCCGCATTAAACCATGTAAAGCACCAGAAAGTTCGTGGCGGTGAACAAGACCTAATTCACCCCATCTTAAAGGTAATTCACGATAACTGTGAATCTTACTATTGTAAATTAAAATTCCTCCAGGACAGTTCATAGGTTTAATGGCAAACTGATTCTCATCAATTTCCGTAAAATACATATTTTCCTTGTAATGATCCCAGTGACCGGAACGTTCCCATAATTCCCGATTTAAAATAATGGGGGTTTTAATCTCTTGATAACCATGTTCCCTATGAATTTCTCTCCAGAAATTTTCCAGCTCATTTCTGATGATCATTCCTTTCGGGAAGAAGAAAGGAAAGCCCGGGCCTTCATCCATAATAGCAAAAAGCTCTAGTTCTTGACCCAGTTTGCGATGGTCTCTCCTTTTAGCCTCTTCAACAAGATACAAGTACTCCTCTAGTTCAGATTTTTTCGGAAAAGCAGTACCGTAGATCCGTTGGAGCATTTTATTTTTCTCACTGCCCCGCCAATAAGCACCGGCTACACTTAACAATTTGGGAGCCTTAACCGTACCGGTGCAGGGCAGGTGAGGTCCTGCACACAAATCAACAAAATCTCCTTGTTGATAAATACTGATAACCGCATCCTCCGGTAAGTCTTCAATTAATTCAACTTTATACAACTCTCCTCTGTCTTGAAAAAACTTTATTGCTTCACTACGCGGCAACACTTTACGGACAAATTCATAATCTTCCTTGATAATTTTTTCCATTTCCTCTTCAATTTTAACTAAATCATCGGGTGTAAATTTGTGTTCTGAATCAAAATCATAGTAAAAGCCATCTTTAATAGCAGGTCCTATCCCTAATTTAGTGCCGGGATACAATCTTTGCACAGCCTGAGCTAAAATATGAGATGCACTGTGCCGAAATACATCTCTACCTTCCTGATCATCAAAGGTTAATATTGTGACCTGTGCATCTTTTTCAATAGGATGGTTAAGTCCTACTACATGTCCGTCAACTTTAGCGGCAACAGCCTTTTTGGCTAATCCTTTACTTATACTGGTAGCTACATCTAGAGGTGTAATTTTACTACTCTCAAAATTTTTAATAGAACCATCAGGTAAAGTAATCTTTAACATTCTTTTTCCTCCCTTTATATATTTTAAAAAATTAGTGTCTATCACAATTTATAAGTTTTATTTTAAAACTCTAAAATAAAAAACTTCTCATCCCCAATGGGACGAGAAGTTTATTCCCGCGGTTCCACCCAAATTGAAAGAAAAATCTTTCCTCTTGAAACCTTTAACGGCGGTCAACCGTCTATCCCTACTAAAATTTCAGAATAGCAGCTCCAAGGTGGTACAAAATCAAAATAACCTGAAAATACTTCCAGCCTAAGGTATTTTCTCTCTGAAGGTATTATTGATTTTGCATGTCCTTTTCACAGCTTTATTATTAACCATATTTATATAAAACTATTATAGTTACCAGGGTCTATTATGTCAACAAGCTTATTAACACACCTTGCACTAAACCTATAGTTCCCCCCAAGATACCGCCTAGGTATTCTATATGCTTTAATTCTTTATGGACAATCTTTAAAATCAGTATCTCTAATTCCCTTAAATCTAATTGATTTATTTTTTCTTCAACTATTGAAGCTATGGGAAGAGAATCCTTCATTTCTGTTGCTAATTTAGGAAAGGTTTCCCGGAAAAATTTCTTTACTTCGGCTTGAACTATGTTTTCAATAATTTCATCTAAGTAACTTTTAAAGCCGGCTAAAATAAATGAAGGGACAATTTTGACAACCTTTTGCTTAATATTTTGTGTAATTTCAAAGACAACTTTAGCTTCAAGGTCAGGAGTAACTAAACGGTTTACAATTTCCTCCCCCGATAAGAAATTTTTCTCTATGGTTTCTCCGATTACCCTGGCCAATTCACTTCTTCTTTTAGGAATTAATCCTTGTAAAGTAAATAAGCCCAATATGTTATAGGGACGGTAAGGTCTAAAGATTAATTTGATAGCTAATACATTAGTGCTCCAACCAATTAATCCTCCGATTAACATAGACAGTAGAATGTATTTTAGCATGTTCAATATCACCTATTAAATATTAGCAAACAATTAATACAATAAGCAAGAAAAAAAGATGCAAAATATTTATTGCATCTTTTTAGGGATACACATAGTACATCCCCGGCAATAATTAACTTTATTTCCAAAAACATTTTGGATGGTTTTAATAGTTTCTTTAAATTCTTCTTCATTTTTTAGATGAATAACTAATTGTTTGGGGGCTAAAGTAATTAAAGCACTAATTAATAAATCTTCGTAATTAACACTATTAGACATTAGCTCTACACAAAAACCTTCTAAGTACTCATTTTCAATTTCTTTACCCTCACTGTCTAAAAGTTTAAACATGCTGTTTTTTTCTAATAAAATATTCACTTCATTTACTTTGGGTTCCTGGATATCTACAAAATATCTAAGTAAACGGATAAATTCCAAATACTCTTTTTCTAATAAAAAATCATCTGCTGCAGCATCAACAATTTCTTCAAGTTCTGAAATATAATCTTTTAAACGAAAATTAATAAAACCCTCTATCACTAATTCATCATGACGCTCTAAGTATTCCAAAACCCGTTCTACAACCTTTTCTTTACGATGCAAACGGTAATACTTGTTTTCTTCTTTTTTCAAAAGTTCCAAAGCCTTTTCTTTAATGCTTTTCTTTTCTTCTTCATTAAAATAGTAATAATGATCGCGAATTATCTTTTTTACTAAGATTTGAGCCCAATCTTCAATAATAATATCAGCGATTATATTAGCTAATAAATACTTAAACTCACGCGGCGTAAGGTTTCTGGCATAAAGATCACATCCTAGAAAAGTAAATTCACCTTTATGATTAACATTGTATTTAAATTGAATACCACGGGAACGTAATGTCATTAATTCATTATCAACACGACTTATTAAAGCATCAGGGTTTTGAGAAGTTCCAATAGTAATAGCTTGCAACAATAAATTTTCACCCCTTTCTTGCTCTACTATTATATGAGAGGGTGATAAACTGTATACTGTAATTTTCGACTCAATTTTTTACAGAATAAGAAAACCTTTGCAAAGTATAAAAAAAAAATAAAAAAACCGCTAATCTCTTGAGAATAGCGGTTTTCTGGTGGGCGATACTGGACTTGAACCAGTGACCCCCACGATGTCAACGTGGTACTCTAACCAGCTGAGCTAATCGCCCATATTATTTATTTTAATGTTATTTTTATTATAAAAGCCAATTCTACTTTTGTCAAAGCATAAAATATTTTGAATTCGAAGGTTTTTTAAGATATTAGACAAAAATCGCGCCAAAATATTAATTCATTGGCTTTTATCCTAAAAACAACCAATTGTCATTATTAATAAAACTTGTTATAATGAGGACAAGCGCAAGAAGGAAATAGTGGTGTAATGGCATCACACAGGTTCGTGGCGCCTGAGATACGGGTTCGAATCCCGTCTGTTTCCTTAGTAGACGCATCTTCGGATGCGTTATTTTTTTACCCTTCTTATACCAATTTATGGAAGGATTTTTTCTTTTTATGTTAAATATTAATAAAAAGATAATATTTAGGGGGCAAAATTTTATGAACCGAAAATTCAGCACACTTTTATTTCTAATCATCTTAGCCACAATAATAACGACACCAGTAAGGGCAGATACAGAATCAATTATTATTACTGAAAAAATGAAAATAAATGAAGAAGGGCAGATACAACTTAACGAAAGATCAATAAAACTTAGTCCTAACCTTAATGTTGTATATCTAGACCAAAAGGGACAAGAGTTAATTGATTTAAAAGATATACCACCTAATGCTTTTACTAGATATTTTCTTAACTCTAATCATGTAGTAGAAAACATTGAAGTTTCGGGTAGAATAGTTACTAGTAATAATAATGAAAAAATTGATTATGTATATGTATTTAATGAAACGGTGGAAGAATTTAAAATAAGCCCTGACGAAAAATACCTAGCCTACACAGATTACAGTAGGAATAATTTAACTATAATTGATTTGATCACAAAGGAAGTTATCTGGAAAATCAGTGGAGAACATATCTATTATGACTGGCATCCCCAGGAAAATTTATTAGCTTATAGCATTACTCAGGATGAAAAGATTTCCATCAAACTATATAACCCGGAAACTCTTCAAAGTAAAAAAATAATTTCTATGAAAGAAAAAAATGTGAATAATTATAATAGATATATTAATTTTCTCCAATGGCACCCCCAAGGGGAACTAATAGCCTACACTGTATTAGAGGGTTTTTCTAATGCTCATGGTTGTGTCTCTGCTTTAAATCTTGTCAATTTATCAGGTACTATTAACACTTTGCCCCAATTAAATAATATAAACTACTTTACCTGGTCTTCCACAGGAAGTTTTTTGGCTTATTCCAGATTCACTGAAACTAATCCAGCTACCAGTACACTGGGTATTTGGGATTTTACAAAAAACAAAAACATTACTATTCAGGAAACAAACAGTAACGCCCATAGCCCTATTTTTAGTTCCCATGATAAATATTTAATTTATTGTAATCTAAATGGATTAATGGATAATATTATTTTTTATAATCTACACAGCCACAAAATTGATACTATTAAAGAAGAATTACGTTGGATAGATAATTTTCAGTGGCTGGATGAAGATACTTTAGTTTATACTTTTGGGGATTTGCCCCAAATAAAGAAATTTGATATTATAAGCGGTAATACACAGGTTATCAGTGAAGGATTTGCCCCCTTAACCATTAACAAGGGATTATACTTCTTAAAAAAATATCCTGGTAAACAAAAAACATATTTATGTCATCATAAATAACACAATAGACTTACAGGCAGGTTAACTATCGGCAACACTAGGATACGTTGCCTCGCTAACCCTTGCTATGGCCTGTAAGTCTATTTCTATTGTGTGTAGTAGAAACATAAATTATGATTAGAATTTTAAGTCAATTTTAGGATGCCTAAACCAGCGGGATTATTTAATTCCTAAATACATCCCAAACAATATGGAAAATATTACAACCATAAAAGTACTTAAAAGCATATTGTTCCCCCATTCTCTTACTTTAGTATCATATGGGAAAACAACTTAAAATGTGAAAAGGCCGGATAAAAAATCCGCCCTTTTTTATAGTGAGGCTTTTAAAAATGATATACCAAACCGGACTGCAAGAAAGATTAAAACGACACCAACAGTTAAAAATATCCAATCTTTAATTTTTTGATTATCCATTTGTTACCTCCATAAAATATAATAAGCAAACAAAATTATGCTAAACTAACTATATTAACTAATTATATTTTTTAAATATTAGCTATTACATTTTCCCCTTCATTTACTTCTTTTTACCCAAAAACCCTTTTAAAATTGCAGTTAAAAAAGGGGCAATGATTATTAAAAATAAAGCAAATAACGCTTCAGGTAGACTCATAGATAATACCTCCCTTAAATTATTATTATACCTGACAATTCATAATATTGGAATGTAACATTATAAAAATATTTTTAAGTATAAAATTAAAACAAGACAATACATATATTATTCAGCAAATAAAATGAATGGATGCAAAATAAGTAATTTTTGCAAAAGCCTGACAGGTTCTATATAATTAAATTAAGCAGTATAAATTTTTTTACTTAAAATTAAGAAACAACGAATAAAGCAATAATCTACCCATTATTTATCTAATAAAAGTAAAAAAACCATACCGATATTTTATATAAATACAGGGGGTTTTAACTATGATGGGTAAATATTGCGTTTCAACTGATTCAGGTTGTGACCTACCTGCAGTATTTTGTGAAGAGAGAGGTATATATGCCTACCAGATGAAATATACCATTGACGAAGAACAATATACAGATCAGATGAACCCCAAGGACTGTGCCACATTTTATAATCTAATGAGAGAGGGTATAATTCCCCACACCAGTCAAATGACACCCTATGAGTTTGCCAACTTTTGGTCTGAATTATGGGAAAAATTTAATCTACCTATTGTTCATATAGCTATGGGCAGTGGTATCTCTGGTACTTATTCTAATGCTTTAATCGCAAAAGAAATTTTTCTAAAAGCTCATCCGGATGCCAAAATTTTTGTTGTAGATTCCACCCTTGCTTCTATAGGCTATGGAATGCTCTGCATTTGGGCGGCAGACAAGCGGGATGCCGGAGAAACACCGGAAGCTTGCGTAGAGTGGTTAAACAATCACAAAATTTTTATCAATACATATTACACCACTGATGATTTAAAATACCTGCATCGTAGTGGACGAGTAAGCGGTATTGAAACCGCTGTAGGTTCCCTCTTAAATATCAATCCTATTCTCAAACTTGATAAAGAAGGTCATCTAATTTTACATGAGAAAGCAAGAGGACGCAAAAGGGCTCTCCGGCGCATATACGACATTATTCAAGAACTTGTGGTTAATCCAACAGAACAAACGGTATACATTTGCCATTCCGACTGCAAACAAGAAGAGGTTGATGCTTTTTCCAAAACTCTTCTGGACAGATTTGGATTTAAAGATTCTTTTATCAGCTACATCGGACCCACCATAGGCTCTCATTGCGGTCCCGGCCTCATCGCTGCCTTTTTTGTCGGCAAACCAAGAGTTTAAAACTAAAAACCTCTTTCTATGAACATTTCTAGTCAGCCATCATTTTCTCAAACTGAGTAAGTTCGTTAACAGGAGCTTGACAGCTAAAATTTTTGCAAAGGTATACAGTAGGTTTATTTTCAATTTGCTTATGCTCCTTAATAAAGGGGACAAGTTTTACTAATTCCTGATCCTTTTCAGGATCATATAATAAAGAAACAGTAAAAGGCTCAAAACGTTTAGCCAAAACAGCCTGGAAATAATAAGTTTCCTGGGTATCTTTGGAACCTACAAATACAACCTCCTGTTTCTCTGCTAAATTAAACAAAAACGCAGATATAAAAAAGGTGTAAGCACCAGGATTTTTGTTTACGGTCCCTCCAAATGTGTTAAATGCCTGTACAGCCTTTTCTTCAAGCTCTATATCACCCGTGAGACGAGCTAAACGTAAAAAATTTAAAACGGCTACTGAATTACCTGAAGGCAATGCTCCATCATAGACTTCTTTGGGTCTGGCGATTAATTCTTCGCTGTCTTTCCCGTATAAATATAAACCGCCTTCCTGGTCATCCCAAAAATATTCCAGCATTTCTTTATTTAGTTGAAGGGCTTTAGCTAAATAATCTGTTTCGTAGGTAGTTTCATACAGTTCAAGTAATCCCCAGATTAAAAATGCATAATCATCAACATATCCAAGGTATTTTGCTTCACCATCTCGGTATCTGGCCAGAAGTCTACCCTCTTGATACAAATTAGCAAAAATAAACTCCACTGCTTTTACGGCTGCCTTTGCATATTCTTCATTATTTAATACCCTAGCTCCCAAGCATAAAGCAGCAACCATTAAACCGTTCCAGGAAGTTAAAATTTTATCATCTTTATATGGGTGAACTCTTTTTTCCCTTTCTAAAAAAAGTTTTTCCTTCATTTTTTCTACATCTTTATTGTCCACATCACCAAGGCCGGTCTTTAGCAAATTAGGAATGCTTTTTCCTGCAAAATTCCCCTGGGTGGTTATATCATAAAGCCGGCAAAACTTACTTCCCTCTTCTTCGCCTAAAACTTGATTTATTTCCTCAGGTGTCCAAACATAAAACTTACCTTCAACTCCTTCCGAATCCGCATCTTCCGCTGAATAAAACCCTCCTCCGGAAAAAGTCATATCCCGCAAAATATAGGTAAAAATTTCCCGGGCAACTTTTGCGTAAAATTCCTCACCAAATACCTGATAAGCTTCTAGATATACAATAGCTAACAATGCATTATCGTATAACATTTTTTCAAAATGGGGCACTAACCATTGGACGTCTGTAGCATACCTGGAAAAACCGTAACCTATATGGTCATAAATACCACCTTTATACATACTTTTAAGGGTCTTTTCCACCATATGCAGAGCCTCTTGAGTATTTTTTAATTTAAAGTAACGCAATAAAAACATTAGGTTATGGGGTAAGGGAAATTTAGGGGCAGTACCGAATCCTCCATATTTTGAGTCAAAACTGTTTTTTAAAGAATTATAGGCATTTGCAACAGTCTTTTCTGTTAATTCTCCTGCTTCACCGATAAAAAAATGTGTTTGGAGATGATGATATATTTCCTCACTGGAAGCAAGTAAAGTCTTTTTATCCCTAACCCACATTTCCTTTATTTTTTCTAAAATATCTATAAGTCCCGGCATACCCATACGGCTTCTTTTCGGAAAATAGGTTCCGGCAAAAAAAGGTTTTTTATCAGGAGTCAAAAAAACGGTAAGGGGCCATCCTCCGTGGCCGGTTAAAGCCTGACAAAAGGTCATGTAAATACTGTCAATGTCCGGTCGCTCTTCCCGGTCTACTTTTATCGCTATAAAATTTTCATTTAAAACTTCGGCAACTTCCTCATCTTCAAAGGACTCCCGCTCCATTACATGGCACCAGTGACAGGTGGAATAGCCGATAGAGAGGAAAATAGGCTTGTCTTCAGCTTTGGCTTTTTGAAAAGCTTCTTCACCCCAAGGAAACCAGTCTACCGGGTTGTAGGCGTGCTGGAGAAGATAGGGTGATTTTTCATGAACTAATCTATTAGTTTTAATATTCCGTTCAGTCATTTTATCACCTTCCTGGATAAATATAATTTAGTATCCCCCAATACATAAAGGATACTACTTCTTACAGCATCCTCCCTGTATCATAATATTTATCTCCATAAAGATTTTAATCATTTACAAATATCGTATAATAACTTTTAAAACATTTTAGGTATAAATTTGTATATGGATTTATCTACTGAATTACAATAACCTAAAATGAAAGAGAAAAGAGCCTGACTTCTTAAAAATCAGGCTCTTTTTTACTAAATCATTATGATAAATATATCTAAATTAATGATCGGATTTTAACCCGGCACCACACATAGGAATCAAACAATCGGAGATTTTGCCGTATAGTTCACAATACTTTAAGTAGCCAGCATAGGTTGCCGCTGTTGTATGTTCACAGTAAATTCCTTTAGCCGCCAAGATACTTCTTGCCTCAAGAATCCTATCTTCAGGAGCGGTAACCATTTGTACATTATGCTTATATGTATATTCCAGAATTTCTTCCCCACGCATAGGTACTCCTATGGCTATACCTTCCGCCATGGTTGGGGTAGGAATAATCCGAGCAGGATTTTTTTCATTTTTCTTTACCGCCTCCACAAAAGGAGCGCAGTTTTCACTTTGTACCGCGATAATCTGAGGCATTTTATCTATTATTCCACTTTCCAAAAACTCCTCTAAAGCTTTTACGATACCGATAAAAAGTGTACCATTGCCTAGGGGAACAAAGATATTGGCAGGAATTCTCCGGAGCTGTTCAAAAATTTCGTAAATATATGTTTTCGTACCTTCATAAAAGAAGGGATTAAAAACATGATTGGCATAATATTTTCCTTCTTGCTCTACTTTTGCCCGGCAAACATCTGCACAGTTATCTCTACTTCCCGGCACAACATTAACCCGAGCTCTATGAGCTTTAATCATAGCAATTTTTTGAGGTGATGTTCCTTCCGGAACAAATATTTCACAATCAATCCCCGCTCTAGCACAATAAGCGGCTACACTGTTTCCTGCATTTCCGCTGCTATCCTGAACTACAGAATCTACACCGATTGCTTTACAGTGAGTAATTAAAACAGCGGCTCCTCTATCTTTAAATGATAAAGTTGGCATGAAATAATCCATCTTCAAAAGGACATCTTCATTAAATTGAATCACGGGGGTCAGCCCTTCACCCAAGCTAATTTCTCGCCAGGATTCACCTTCTAATGGCAAAAAAGCCCGATAACGAAAAATATTCCAGGTATCCCGATCTATTAATGATAAATCAAACTTGGGCGGCTTATAATCCAGCTTCCAAAGACCACCACAATCACATTTGGCATTTCTCGTCTCAACATTCACTGCTTGGCCACACTTTGAGCAAATAAAATTCATGCTTTTCTCACCTCAGCAATTGCTTCAATCTCCACTAAGCACCCAAAATGAAGCTTGCCTACTGGAACTACAATTCGTGCCGGCTTATGTTCACCAAAAAATTCTGCATAAACCTCATTCACAATATCCCACTGGTCAATATCGGAAATATAGACTCTACATTGAACAACATCATTACGGGTAAGACCTGCTGCTTTAAGAACACGATCCACATTATTAAGAGCAAGTTTAGCATGTTCTTCTATTCCACCTGCCGGCACCTTACGTGTATCGGGATCAATAGATAACTGTCCGGAAATATATAACATTCCGTTAGAAATAATCCCCGGTGAATAATGACCCTTATTTTCTCCCAAATAATTTACCACAACTTTTTCCATTTTCCTCCTCCTTTCTTTTTAAATCTTAAACAGGATAAATCTTAAAAGTTATTTTCAGTAAATCAGGTATTTCTTTCTATTATATAACATCAATTAGAAAAATTAATCCCACCTAAATAAGAAATAGTTTTTAAATTTTAGGCAATAATAAGAGAAAAAAGGACGGTGATACAATGGAAGATTTTAAAGATTATATTGATAATTCAGAGGTAATTTCTAAAAATCTTAAATATTTTATGGATAACCATGGGGAAATATATGATGCCTATAAAAATTTCGGAAAATTAATCCATGAAAAAGGCGGTCCCCTGGATGAAAAAACGCGGTGGTTGATTAAAGTAGCCTTGTCCACCAACTGCCAAAACCAATACTCCCTAAGGACACATATTCTTAAAGCTCTAAAGAGTGGCTGTACCAAAGAGGAAATAGAACATGCCATTCTTTTGGTTGCACCTACTTGCGGATTTCCTAAAACTATGCATGCATTATTGACCTTTAGAGATATCTTTAAACAAGAAATAGGACAATAAGCATTAAATTTACTTACTTGAAATTATCAATATCTAATATATAAACATCCTTTCTATTAAGAAGCTCTTCTATAAAAGGTGTTAAGCTTTTGCGAATAACAAGAATCCCTTTCTTTTCCTCTAAACAATTGAGTATTGCTCTTTGATATTCAAAAGCCCAATTCTCCAGAAAACCAATTTCATCGAGAACAATTATCTTAATGTTTGATTTTAGATATTTATTTAATAGGCATGTTCCTAAAACTTCAAAGGTTCCAGTCAAAGGAATTAAGGATGAACATTCTTTATTTCGAACACCTATTACACCCCTTAGACTTGGGTTAATAAGATCACTGAGTAGTACATAGCGGGGAGGAATTTGCTCATCCCGGATAGGATAAGTGATTATTCCTCCCACTGAATCCTCTTCCTCTAAAATTTCCTTTAAGAATTTAGTCTTACCCGATTTTTTACTGCCGGTAATTAATAAATGTTTTTTTCCGCTTTCCTGAAAAGATTTCAGAATATATTTTTTTAGTTCCTTTAGTTTATTAATTTTCATCTGTCGCCTACTCGTAATAGAAAACATATTTTTGTTTATACTGCAGAATTTTAATATTTCCATAAATCTCCCTTAATTTATTTTCTATTGAAATTTTATCTTCTGTGTTTAAATCTATTTCCAAAATACGTCCCTCTCTTAACAAAAGAATATTGTCACAGTAGTTCAAAGCATACTCCGGGTCATGCATAGAAATCAAACAGCCTTTCTGGTAGGTATCGGTTATTTCCCGGATTTTTTTCATCAGTTTATGCTTATTAATTAAATCAAGATTACTATCCGGTTCGTCCAGGATCATATACTCCCCATTTTGTAAAAGAGCGCGGGCAATGATTACTATTCGTTTCAGGCCACCACTTAAAATTTGGTAATTAGTCTCCCCCAAATCTTCAATTCCCAATTTTTTCAGCAAAGAATAGGCCTGTTCCACATGTTTTCTGTTTGGACTTTGAAATATTTTCAAATAAGGGGATATTCCCATTAAAATAACGTCTAAAACGGACATATCATAAACTATGTTGCTTTCCTGAGGGACATAACTGATTATTTTTGCCCTCTCTTTTTCGGTCAAAGAGAGGATATCTATATTTTCTACAAAAACATTTCCTGACTCAGTTTTTAATAAACCGCAAATCATTTTGAGGATAGTTGTTTTACCGGATCCGTTTAGCCCTAAAAGAGCATACATTTTTCCTTTTTCAATAACAAAACTAATTTTTTTTAAATAAAAACCTCCCGGGTAACCGCCTGAGATTTTACTTACCCTCATTTCACTTCACCTAAACAAGGTTTTTCTTACAAACTAAAAAAGCTAAATAAGGAGCTCCTATAAATGAAGTAATAATACTAATTGGTAACTCTGAAGGCAAAAGACTCCTAGCTAAACAATCTGAAAAAGTCATTAGAATAGCACCTAAAATACCACTAAAAAGAATTGTAGTAAAATTATTTTTTTGTAAGAGAGTTCTGGCTATATGAGGAGGTATTAAAGCCACAAAACTAATTAATCCGGTAACTGAAACGATACTGGCCACAACTAAAGTTGAAAACAGTAAAACCAGAAATCTGCTTCGCTCAACGGAAATACCTAATGCTTTCCCTTCATCATCACTTAAAGATAATAGATTAATATCCCAACGCATTAATAATATCCCTACTACTCCAATTAATAAAAAGGGAAGTATCATAATTAATTTAGTTGCCGTGATACTTCCCAAACTTCCCATCGTCCAGAATTCTATTGCACCTAATTCATTTTCCGGATCGGAAAAATACTTTATAGTCATGATTATTCCATTACTGAGGGCACTAATCACTATACCTGACAAAACATAGGTCTGAATATTATTTGTACCGGAAAGTTTAACTAACCCGATTACAAATGTAATAGCTATTATTCCCCCTAGAAATGCACCTAAGCTAACAATAAACATATTTCCGGATATTAAAACTATACAAAGGGCAGCGCCAACATTGGCCCCGGAAGTAACCCCAATTATATCCGGAGAAGCCAAAGGGTTTTTAAAAATAGTTTGATACACACTACCAGCCATACTTAGACCAAACCCGGCCAAAACAGCCATAATACTTCGGGGTAATCTTAATGTATAAAAAACATTGACCGCCATTAGATTTTCCTGGGTATGATTCAGAATCTTTAAGATATCACCGAAGAGCAATCTATATTTTCCTATACATAAGGAAATGAAAAATAGGGCTAATAAGATCATTATTGAAACTGCAACCAAAATACGTGATTTATTAAATCTATTATTTTGAAAACAGGTCTGCTTACTGTTGAGCATTAGCAATCAGTACCTCTTTATCCACTTCAAAACCATAAAATTTTCCGTAAAAATTAGTA